>ENA-UPTA01000182-UPTA01000182.1-activated-sludge-metagenome-genome-assembly--contig:-NODE-182-length-70220-cov-25.275508_pt1 | contig 70220 bp, 56 predicted proteins | sample MGYA00238184_ERZ773361 | MGnify/ENA primary metagenome ERZ773361 (study PRJEB29100, sample SAMN05720205) | activated sludge metagenome | isolation source: anaerobic digester from wastewater...
TATGCCCTGATGACAAATCCCAAAAGCGCAATAACAATGGAAATAACAGTAATTATCACGTAGACGGTGTCTTTCAAAATAGTTGTATCCGTGAGGAAAATGACAGGGATGGCGGTAATAAAAATAAAAAGAGGTATTTGTCCCCTGTGCCGGAATAATGCATTGCCGGACCGTTCAAAAGAGTGTATCAAGGCCATAGTAAAAAGTTTTTTAGCTTAAAAAGGCGGTAAAATTAATAATAAAGAATCTTCTGGTTCTCTTTGAGTTCGGTTTTAGTAAGAAATTCTCTGTAAATAGCATTCAGGCGGGCGTTTTCATGGGCTTTTTGCTGGCCGCAAATCTCGTCGAGTGAGTACAGGATAGACGCCCTGGCTTTAATAAGTTCGGCCGATACCGGAATAGGCTGTCCGCCGCCACCAATGCACCCTCCCTGGCAAATCATTACTTCTGCAAAGTGATAGTGTTTTTGGTTTTCTTTCAATTGTTTGAAGAAGTCCATGGCATGCCTGCTGCCATTGACTGCGGCGAATCGTATTTCCTGGTCTTTTAAAAATTCCCATCCGGTTCTGACCTCCGAAAATGTCAGTACGGTTTCTTTTATGCCGTGCTCGCTGCGCAGAGGCATAATCTTCAGCATTTTAGGATCCAGCTCGTTGCCCGTTACCAGCTCGCTGAGTGTCCTGATGACGGCTTCGGTGGTTCCTCCCGAAACTTCGGTAAGTACCGAGGCCCCGGAATGTTCACACATCAGGGGTTCGTAATCCTCTGCGTCGAGCCTTTGAATGTCAATACCTGACTGACGTATCATGCGCACCAGTTCGCGGGTGGTGATTGAAAAATCCACGTCGGCTATTCCGGTCATGCTTTGGGTGCTTTCATTCTTTGCTGCCGTGCAGGGTGTTACCGAAACCGTGATGATGTCCTTGGGATTCAGGGCTTTTTTATCAGCGTAATAGGTCTTGATCAGCGATCCGAAAATAAGCCTGGGCGATTTGCATTGCGATAATAGGGGTTTTATTTCAGGACATTTGGTGCTTACAAATTCAACCCAGCCCGGTGAACAGGATGTGATGTAAGGTAAAATGGTTTTTGCGGCATTTTCGTTATCCTGCTTCATTTTGAGCATGAATTCGGTGCAGAGTTCCACAATATAAATGTCGTGGAAATAGCCCGAGTCCACCACGCTGTCGAATCCAAGCAGCCTGAGTGCGGCAATTATTTTCGAATCGGAATGTTTGTTGTATTCAAAACCGAGTTCCTCGCCTATAGCCACACGGACTGCAGGAGTGGTTGCAATCACAACGTGTTTGCCTGTATCAGCCAGTGCGTCCCATACTTCTTCGTAAAGAGGTTTTTCGGTAAGCGCTGCCGTGGGGCAACGGCTGGTACATTGCCCGCAATCAATACAAAAAACATCCTTCAGTGGTTTGCCGTAAAAAGTGGACACTTTTTGTTTTTTACCCTTATTGATGACCGAAAAGGTTCCTACATCCTGCAGGTCGCTGCAGGTGCGCACACAGCGCTGGCAACGCACACATTTGCTGTCATCCTTGATGATGCATAACGAGGTGCTGTCGGGTTGTTTTTCTTCCTCCTTCACCAGGTCGTGATACACATGGTCGCCTATGCGGTATTCGCTTGCCAGCCACTGCAACTCACAATTGCCGTTGCGGTAGCATTTGGTGCAGTCGGCATTATGTTCCGATAACAACAACTCGACAATGGTTTTTCGTGCCGTACGCACCTTGTAGCTGTTGGTGGTTACTATCATTCCCTCGGTAACCGCCGTGGAACAGGCTGTTATTAACTCTTTTGTTCCGGCAACTTCCACAACGCACACCCGGCAATTACCGGCCACTTTCAGGTCGGGATGGTAACACAAGGTCGGTATGTGCATGTTTATCTTATGAGCAGCATCCAGTATGGTGCTTCCTTTCTGAACAGAAACAGGGATGTTGTTTATGGTAAGATTGATCAGTGTTTTTTCCATGTGAAAAAATATTAATAAAGTATTTCTTCCTTAAAATTTTCAAGTATTGAAATAAATGGGTTGGCCACGGATTGCCCGAGGCCGCATTTAGCAGAGGTTTTCATGTTTAAAGCTAGTTTTTTCAACACGTCCATATAGCCTGCCGGTCTATCCCCTCTTTTTATGGCTTCAATACCCAGCAGCAGTTGTTGTGTTCCTATCCGGCAGGGAGTGCAGAGTCCGCACGATTCTTCGGCAAAAAAACGAAGGTACTCGTGCAAGACTTTATACATCGATCGCGTGTTGTTGAAAAAAATCATCGACCCGCCGGTGGTCAGCCCCTCATAGCCGATAACGGTTTCGGCAAACAGCCGATGGGGGATACAGAATCCGGAAGCGCCGCCCACCTGTACAGATTTTGTGTTTTTATCTCCGAATTCATTGACCACTTCTTCAATGGTGGTGCCCAGCTCTAACTCGTGTATGCCCGGCTTGATGGTATCGCCCGAAATTGAAAATAATTTTGATCCCGGCGAATAGACCGTGCCGAGTTTTAAAAATTCTTCAGCTCCTATGGCACATATTACCTGCGCCGTAGCGAAAGTTTCCACATTGTTTACAACCGTAGGAAGTCCATACAGACCGCTGATCACAGGGTAGGGGGGCTTGTTTCTTGGCTCGGCGCGTTTACCCTCCATGGATTCTATCAGTGCGCTTTCTTCCCCACTGACATAAGAGCCGCCACCCAAAAATATCTCTATGGCAAAATCAAGATTAAATTTTTTTATGTGTTCGTGAAAAATATTCAGTTCATTCTGAAGCTGTTCTTTTAAATAGGCATATTCGTAACGCAGATATATAATGCCTTTTTTTGCGCCGGTGCAATATCCGCAGATAGCCATTCCCGATAATACTTTGCGGGGGACCCGTTCAAGGATTTCGCGATCTTTAAAAGTTCCGGTTTCGCTTTCATTGGCATTGCAGATCACATATTTTTCGGCGGATTCCTCCCGTTTTGCAAATTTCCATTTCATCCCGGTAGGAAAACCAACGTTCCCGCGGCCTTTGAGCCCCGCATCCATCAGCTCGTTGATAATGTCTTCCGGAGGCCTTTGCAGGCTGCGTTCCAGCACCTGATACCGTGAAGTGGTGTAATTGCTGAAAATAAGGTCGATGCGTTTTTGGTTAAGTGTGTCCATAACTTTTTATTTCTCCTTATATTCTTTGATAATTTGTACAGCCTTCTGGGGTGTAAGTTCGGTATAAACCTCGTTATTTATCATCATGGCGGGGGCTTTGTGGCACCACCCCAGGCAGTTTGCCTGAAGCAAGGAGAACTTTTTGTCGGAAGTGGTTTCCCCCACTTTAATCTTGAGGAACAGGCTTATGGCGCTTACAATTTCTGCTTGCGATTGCATCATGCAGGAAATGTTTCGGCACAGCCTGATTACGTATTTTCCACGGGCCTCCGTGTCAAGATAGTTGTAAAAAGTAGCGGTTCCGTAAACTTCTGATGCGGGTATCTGCAGGGTGTCAGCCACGGCCTGCACCGCCTCTTCGCTAAGAAAGTTTTCCTGGTGTACAATCTCCTGAAGCAATGGCAGCAAATTGTTGCGGCCACAGCCATGTACCCTGACAAATTCTTGTATCAATGATTTATTTTCAGACATAAACTTAATGATTGAGTTTATTATTCCTCAAAATTATAAATACTACGGAATTAAACAGTATGATAAAATATTATTTTTTAACAAAATGTATAAAAAATCATATAATTTGTTAAAAAAATATTATTCTGTGGCGGAAAAAAAAACAACAAATGTTTTATTCTATATTTGCATGGTGAATAAAATTTTAATTATGAAAAAAACTTTACTATTAATTTTATTGTGTTGTGCCGGAATTCTTTCGGCTAACGCACAGGACAGCAAGGGAGGGACTCCCCTGAGTTTTAATTTTGCGGGAAATTTAGCCGAACCGGATCTCGTCAGTGTTCAGCCTCCGGACCTCACGATGCTCGTTTCGGAAGACAACGAAAGGGTTTCAAAAAGCGAACCCCTGCGTATTGGTGTTACCCTCCCGGTGGATTTTAATCTGGACAATTCAGGAACCTGGACAGATCTTCCCGGCCTGGATGCTTCGCTATGGCGTCTGACTGTCAGATGCAAAAATGCAAAAGCAATAGGTTTTGGATATTCCATGTTTTTTCTGCCCGAGGGAGCTACCTTGTTTCTTTACAATAAGGAAAAATCCAGGGTGCTGGGAGCCTATTCTGCCGAAAACAACACCGAAGATTATTTCTTCTCAAACGAAAAGATTCAAGGCGATGAAATCACCCTGGAACTTCTTGTTCCCAATGATAAAAAATCTGCCGTCATCCTGCATATCACCGACCTGAATTATTTCTATCGCACGGGTGAAATTTTCAACGATAAAGGCAGCAGCGGTGCCTGCGAAGTCAATGTGATTTGTTCCCCCGAAGGCGATAACTGGCAGGATGAGAAAAAAGGTGTCTGCCTCATTGATATCAAAAACGGTTCAAACTGGTTTAACTGTAGCGGTTCTCTTGTGAACAACACCAGCCAGAATTGCACACCTTATGTGTTGTTAGCCGACCACTGCCATTATTATAGCAGTTATCCTTCCACCTCAGATTATAATTCCTGGGTGTTTTATTTCAGAAACTGGGCATCCACCTGTAGCGGAATAACAGGCTCCTCATCTTATTCCAAAACAGGCTGTACCCTTAAGGCTCATGATACTTATGGGTCCACCGGCAGCGGCTCCGATTTCTGTCTTGTTCAGATCAACAGCGCCATAACCTATGATGTGTATTATAATGGTTGGGACCGCACCAACACAGCCAGTTCCAGCGGGGTAGGCATCCATCATCCTTCAGCCGATATTATGAAAATTTCAACTTATACCACCGCCTTAACTTCGTATAATGCAGGTGGCACAGGTACTCACTGGCGGGTAATCTGGGCAGCCACAACCAATGGGCATGGAGTTACAGAACAGGGTTCTTCAGGTTCTCCCATTTTTAACAGTGCAGGAAATATTGTCGGAACATTGACTGGCGGCTCTTCATACTGCAGTGCACCAACAGACCCTGACTGGTATGGGAAAATATATTATCATTGGGACCAAAATGGCACCACGGCTGCTACCCGCCTCAAAGATTGGCTGGATCCCACCAATACCGGTGTTACTTCACTTGCCGGTGTTACTACATGTGGCGGGTGTACAGCGCCCACAACCCAGGCATCATCATTTACCTCTTCTGCAATCAGTAATAATAGCATGACAGTTGGATGGACAAGAGGTAACGGAACTGGCGGCGTTCTTGTTGTTGCAAGAGCCGGAAGTGCTGTAAATGCTAATCCTGTGAGTGGAACAACCTATACCGCCAACGCGGCTTTTGGCAGCGGCACACAGATCGGAACAGGAAATTACGTTGTTTACAAAGGCACAGGTACCTCCGTAAATGTTACCGGGCTGGCTGCCGGGACAACGTATCACTATGCCGTTTTCGAATATAATACCACCGGTACTTGTTTTAAAACCCCGGGCCTGACCGGTAACGCCACTACCACAGGGACGACAATCTATGCCTGCGACACCCTGACGAATATTCTTTCCACAGATACCCTCACATTATATGGTTTTGGTACAGGACAGTGGGGAACCTGGACAGGGCATAACTCTTACTCAATGAGCGAATTTGCTGAGTATTATACGGGACTGACCGGGTCAAGTATTTCGGGACTTGAGGTTTATGTCGGTCATGCTTTTAGCGGGGGAACAGGCGGAAATCATAAGATTACCTTTAATGTGTATCAGGGCGGCGGTTCCACACCGGGTACAGTATTAGGATCAGTAGATGTTGCTGTGAGCGCTCTGACAGCCTGGGATATTAATTATATTACCTTTGCTTCGCCCGTATCATTTTCCGGTTCTGATGTTTATGTGGGTTATCAGGTATATTATAACACCCCTACAGATACCTTCTCTGTGATACAAACCACTAACAGGGCAAGTGCCATAAATTCGGCTTTTTTGAAATATAACAGTTCCTGGTATTCTTATCCTGCAATCAGCAACCCCGATATCGCCACCGCGCTGGTTGTGGACCCTATACTATGCTCCCCCGTTACCGGTATTGAACAACGGGATCCCGAATTTGGTGTGAAAGTGTATCCCAATCCGGCAAATACTACAGTATATGTAGATGTTAATCAGGCTGATCAATCCACAAAAGTGCTTATTTATAATCTGCAGGGACAGTTAATTCACACTCAGGCAGTATCTTCAAGAATTACTCCCGTCAATATTGCTGATTTTACCAATGGTTTATATATCTTAAAGGTGGAATCAGAAAAAGGAGTATCCACCAATAAATTCATCAAAGAATAAATTTTAAACTACCAATAAAAAAAACAGCGGACTACAATAGCCCGCTGTTTTTTTATTCACATAACAAAAACTGACCATAGAAAAATTTACTTTTGTTAAGAAATATTTTTAAATTATGACAACAATAAAACATATTGGGGTGTTGACCTCCGGCGGTGATGCCCCCGGCATGAATGCAGCCATACGGGCCGTGGTGCGTACCGGTGTGTACATGAATGCCTCGGTGACAGGTGTCTACAGAGGTTATGAAGGCTTGATAAACAATGAATTTGTGCCCATGCAACGGCATTCCGTTTCAAACATCATTCAGCGGGGAGGCACCATACTGAAAACCGCCCGCAGTGAACGTTTTATGACTGATGAAGGACAGGAACTGGCATTTCAAAACCTTGTAAAGGCAAAGATTGACGCCCTGGTTGTTATTGGCGGCGACGGCACTTTCAGGGGAGCTATGGCATTGGGAAAAAAGTATGATTTTCCGATTGTCGGGGTGCCGGGAACCATCGACAATGACCTCTATGGCACAGATTTTACCATCGGCTATGATACCGCCATAAATACCGTGGTGGAAGCCGTGGATAAACTGCGCGATACTGCCGCCTCGCACGACCGCTTGTTTTTTGTCGAAGTAATGGGACGTGATGCCGGTTTTATTGCCCTGCGCAGCGGAATAGCCTGTGGGGCAGAAGAAATCCTGGTGCCGGAAACCCAAACCAATATCGATGACCTCATCGCAAAACTCGAAAACGATTACCGCGAAAACAAAACCTCGGGTATCATTATTGTGGCCGAAGGCGACGACCAGGGAGGCGCTTTTGATGTGGCCCGTAAAGTGAAAGAGAAATTCAGTTATTATGATACCCGCGTCTCCATTATTGGACACATGCAGCGTGGAGGAACTCCAACCTGCATGGACAGGGTGCTCGCGAGCACTTTGGGTTATGAATCCGTGATGGCTCTCATGAAAAACGAAAAAGGAGTGATGGTTGGCCAGGTTAATAAAACCATTGTTTATACGCCATTTGAAAAAGCCACCAAACACCATCTGGCAATTAATCATAATATGCTGAAAATGGCCAGGATTTTATCGCTGTAGCATGGATAGAATCACCCTATTTGCCGATGTTGTCCTGCCGCTGCCGCTGCCGGGTTTTTATACCTACAGAATACCCTTTGAATTGAATAGCACTGTAAAAAAAGGGATGAGAGTGGTAGTTCAGTTCGGAAAAAAAAAGATTTATACTGCTCTGGTGTACCGCATTCATGAAAATGTCCCCATAGATTACCAGCCTAAATATATATTATCTGTCCTGGACGATATCCCGGTGGTTAACGAAAAACAATATCTTTTCTGGGACTGGATCGTAAAATATTATTTGTGCCGGCCGGGCGAAGTGATGAACGCGGCGCTGCCCTCATCGCTCAAACTTGAAAGCGAGAGTTGTGTGGTGCTGCACCCCGAATTTGACAGGAAATTTGAACTGCTCAACGATAAGGAATTCCTGATCGCAGAAGCACTCGACATAAGACAAAAACTGAATCTCACCGAAATATCAGACATTGTCGAACAGCAGAAAATCATTCCCCTGCTGAAAAACATGATAGAGAAAAAGATTGTCCTGCTGGAAGAAGAACTGCACGACAAATACAAACCCAAAACGGAAATATGTGTTAGACTTACCCCAAAGTACCAGGATGAAGACATGCTGCACAAGGCTTTTGATGAGCTAACCCCAAAAGCATTCAAACAGGTGGAGGTACTGATGGCTTTTATTCATCTTACCCGCGATGCTGTTCCTCCAATGCAACATGTTAGCAGGCAGGTATTGCTCGGGAAAGCAAAGGCTGCATCGGCGCAGCTTCAGAGCCTCATAGCCAAAGGGATACTCGAAACTTATTCACAAAGCGACACACGGCTGAAAGATTTTGAAAGCACCGCCTCGCCCGATGGCATAGTGCTAACCGAAGAACAGTCGGCGGCTTTTGATATCATAAAACAACATTTTACCACTAAGGATGTGGTATTGCTCCATGGTATTACTTCCAGCGGAAAAACCGAGATTTATATTAAACTCATCAACGAAACCCTGGCACAGGGTAAGCAGGTTTTGTTTCTTTTGCCCGAAATAGCGCTAACAACACAGCTTATCAACCGCCTGAGAAAATTCTTTGGCAAAGAGGTCGGCGTGTATCATTCCAAATACAGCAATGATGAACGCGTGGAGGTATGGAACAGGGTGCTGGCCGGCGCTTCCCCCGATACAGTTGGCAAGCCCTATCAGGTTGTTTTAGGCGCCCGTTCCGCCTTGTTTTTGCCTTTTAGCAACCTGGGCCTGATCATTGTGGATGAAGAACACGACACTTCGTACAAGCAGGTGGATCCGCCGCCCCGCTACAATGCCCGCGATGCGGCCATTATGCTGGCACATTTTCACCAGGCAAAAACCCTGCTCGGATCAGCAACGCCTTCCATAGAGACCTATTATAACGCCCTGGGCGGAAAATTTGGCATGGCAGAACTCAACAAGCGCTACGGCGATATATTACTTCCCGAAATCATCATCGCCAATATAAAAGAACAGACAAGGCAAAAAAAAATGAAGTCGCATTTCTCCGAAACCTTGTTCAATCTGATGAACGAAGCCCTTGAAAATAAAGAGCAGGTGATCCTTTTCCAGAACAGGAGGGGGTATTCGACCCGTATTGAATGCAACGACTGCAATTGGGTGCCCGAATGTAAAAATTGCGATGTTACGCTCATCTATCACAAGCAGATAAACCTGCTCAAATGCCATTATTGCGGATATACACAAAAAGTTCCCGAACAATGTCCGGCATGCCAAAGCACTGCCCTGCACACCAAAGGACTTGGCACCGAAAGGATTGAAGAAGAAACGGCTTTGATTTTCAGAGATCAGCGTATTGCCCGCATGGACCTGGATTCCACCCGCACAAAAAATGCCTACCTGCAGATCCTTAATGATTTTGAAGACCGTAAAACGGATATCCTTATCGGAACACAGATGATAACCAAAGGCCTGGACTTTGATAATGTCAATGTGGTGGGAATTTTAAATGCCGACAATATGCTTAATTTCCCTGATTTCAGATCGCACGAACGCAGTTTTCAACTGATGGCGCAGGTGAGCGGTCGTGCCGGCCGCCGCAATAAAAGGGGTAAGGTGGTTATTCAAACCTACAACCCCGACCATCCGATAATTAAGTTTGTGGTCGATCATAACTATATAGGAATGTGCAACATGCAGTTGCTGCAACGGCAACAATTTAATTATCCTCCTTATAGCCGGTTGATTCAGATAACCCTGAAACATCAGGACAGCCATAAACTAAACGAAGCCGCCTCATACCTGGCCCACAACCTGAGACTGAAATTTGCAAAAAAGGTTTTTGGACCGGAATACCCGGTGGTATCACGTATCCGTAACCTTTATCTGAAAAATATCCTGATAAAACTCGACCGCGACCAGCACCTGCCAAAACATAAAGAAGAAATCATACGGATTTCCGACGAGTTCTTAAAAAACTTCTCCTCGGTAAAAGTCGCTATTGATGTAGATCCGATTTAATAAAACCGGAAAGTATTTTCTGAAATTCAGGCAACCATTCGCTGATTTTAGTGTCTTAATAACGATATAATTTTTAAAATTTAATTTTTTAACTATGAAAAAAATCAATGTCATATTGTTATTCATTATACTTTTTACAACCAATGTATTCTCTCAAACATGCACGCTTCAATCCATTTTCTTTTCCCCCGCAAATGTGCAGGTCGAACTGACAATGACCGGTTTTACCAGCCAGGTAACAGCATTTCAATGGTCGATTGACTATGATACGGCCAATCTGACTTATGTGAGTACAGATAATTGGTTTACCGGTGTTTCTGGCGTTATCGTTGACAATCCAACACCCGGAAAATTAAGTTTTATATGGGGCGATATAGCTATTCCAATAAACGGTGTATTATGTAAACTGAATTTTACTTATTCCGGGCCAGGTTGTTCATACTTGAATTTTTCGGATAACCCTATAGACGCATTAGTGGCAGATGAAAATTATTTAATGTATGATGTAAATTATGTAAATGGGCAGGTTTGTGGAGGCGCTTGTTCAGGTGTAACTATCAGCAGTCAGCCGTTAAATCAGAATATGTGCGCCACCAATGGCAATGCTGATATGTCAGTTACAGCAACTGGCTCGGCTCCGTTCCAATATCAATGGCAATATTTTGATGGTTCTTCATGGGCTAATGTTGTAAATGGAGTACCATCTGGAGCAATCTATAGCAATGCAAACAATGCGACATTGAATATTACGGGAATTTCTGTTGTCAATACGTATAGTTATCGTTGTTATATTACAAATTGCAGCGGTGTCAACAATGCAACATCAAATACAGCTACCCTGACGGTAAATACAAATCCCTCATCTTTTGTCTATGATATATGCCTTGTAAGTGTTGACAGCATTTCTGGAAAAAACAGGATCATATGGAACAAGCCACCTTCAACTTCTATCGATCACTTTAATGTTTATGGTGAAGGTGCTCAGCCAAATATTTATAGTTTGCTGGGTTCGGTAAGTTATAATTCACTGAGTATTTTCGTCGATAGTCTGGCTGATCCCATGCAACAGGCCTATCGGTATAAACTATCTGCTGTTGATACTTCCGGAATAGAATCAACTTTAAGTAATTATCATCGATCTATTCACCTCTCGATAAATCAGGGTGTTGGCAACACATATGATCTGTTATGGACACATTATGAAGGGTTTTCATTTGCCTCTTATAAAATTTTCAGAGGCACCAACCCTTCAAATATGACATTATTGGCGACAGTATCCGACTCAATAAACTTCTATACCGACCTTACTCCACCGGCCGGAAATCAATATTATCATATCGAAGCCGTGAATCCGAACCCCTGTACACCTTCGAAATCAAGAATTGATGCTGCAAGTTCAAATATCGTTCAAAGTGATTTTTCCAATATTATAGACATAACGAAGTACAATGATTCATTCAGTATTTTTCCAAACCCTGCAAATGAATCAATCACTATTGAGTTTGCTGAAAATATTGACAATGGCACTTTTGCTGATATATACAGCATTGAGGGAAAACTTATAAAACAAGTTCCCATCAAACAAAAGAAAACAGAGATAAATATTTCATCGTTGCCTGCGGGTATTTATATTGTTGAAATAGCCGGAAACAATGGCATTGCGTTCAGAAAATTAATTAAAGAATAATTTCTTTTACTCCAGAAAGAGGCCGTCTTAAAATTGAGACGGTCTTTTTTGTTTTGTGCATATCGGATGACTACCTTCAATTTTATTGGTCTTGCCTAGACCTTCCATTAGTCGTACAATTCTGCCAAAATTCCTCATACTCACTACTGTGTTCTGAATTTCTGACTATCTTTGCTCTGTGAAAAAACTCTATAAAATACTGCGTTTTGCAAAGCCCTACTGGAAAGAGGCTTTATATACCATATTTTTTAATATCCTTTCGGTAATATTTTCAGTGGTTTCTTTCGTGCTTTTTATTCCCATGCTCAATATCCTGTTCAAACAAATTGACATGGTAACAACAGCACCGCCTCTGGCCCTGAATCCCGAATCCATAAAACTTAATTTTTATTACTGGATCAGCCATGTGATTCAGACCAACGGCGAATTTGCCGCCCTGATGTATATCTGTATCGCTATTATCATCCTGTTTTTTCTGAAAAACTTTTTCCGTTATATGGCCATGTTCTTTTTGGCGCCCATCCGGAACGGCGTGGTTAAAGATATTCGTAACGAACTGTACCTGAAGATCATGATACTTCCGCTGGCTTATTACAGCGAACAACGCAAAGGGGATATCATGTCGAGGATGACCAACGATGTTCAGGAGGTACAATGGACCATCATGACCTCATTGGAAATGATTTTTCGCGAACCCCTGGCCATAATCACTTACCTGGTGTCCATGTTTTTGATTAGTCCGCAGCTAACCTTATTTGTTTTTATATTGTTCCCTGTCAGCGGTTTTATTATCGCCAAGATAGGCAGTAGTCTTAAAAAGACTTCGACCAAAGGACAGGTGAAAATGGGCGAGCTGCTCGCCAACATCGAAGAAACTATCAGCGGTCTTAGGATCATCAAAGCTTTTAATGCCATAGATTCTGTAAATGAACGTTTCAAAAAAATAAACAGCGACTATACCCGGCTGATGATAGGACTTTTCCGTAAGCGCGATATGGCTTCGCCGCTCAGCGAATTTATGGCAATAATAGTGGTTGGTGCGGTGTTGCTTTATGGCGGCACGTTAATTCTTTCGTCCGGGAGTCAGGAACTTTCCGCTTCGGTATTTATTACTTACCTGGTGATGTTTTCGCAGCTTATCAACCCCGTAAAATCTTTTACCGACGCCTATTCCAATGTGCAAAAAGGTGCCGCTTCGGTGGAACGTATTGAACAGGTGCTCAATGCCGAGGAAGTGATTACAGAGAAACCTGATGCAAAACCCATTAAAGAGTTTAAAAATTCTATTACATATAATAATGTAAGTTTTACTTACGAAAAAGAAGAGGTGCTTCACAACATCAACCTCGGGATTGAAAAGGGTAAAACCATTGCCATTGTGGGGCCTTCCGGTGCCGGAAAATCCACCCTTGTGGACCTGCTGCCCCGTTTTTACGATTGCACCGGGGGTGAACTGCTGGTGGATGGGGTCAATGTGAAGGATTATGTAATATCCGACCTCAGGCAACTGATGGGCATCGTAACGCAGGAAACCATATTGTTCAATGATACTGTGTTCAACAATATTGCTTTCGGCATGGAAAGCGTGAGCGAAGAAGCTGTGATTCAGGCGGCAAAAATTGCCAATGCACACGATTTTATCATGCAGCTCGAAAACGGTTATCAGAGTTATATTGGCGACAGGGGTATGAAGTTGTCGGGCGGACAGAAGCAACGGCTCAGCATTGCCAGGGCCGTGCTGCTCAACCCTCCTGTTATGATACTCGACGAAGCCACCTCGTCGCTCGATACCGAGTCGGAACGCCTTGTGCAGGAAGCCCTGGTAAAACTTATGCAAAACCGTACATCCGTGGTAATCGCCCACCGCCTTTCCACTGTTCAGTTTGCCGACGAGATTATTGTCCTGCAAAACGGCAGGATAGTAGAACGGGGCACCCATACCGAACTCTCCGCCCTTAAAGGCGTCTATCATAAACTCTGTGAGATGCAGACTTTTACCTGATGCCCCTCATGAATCCCATCGACGAAAGAATTTTCAAACTTATCAATAAGCATCATATTTTTACGCTGGCAACCGCTGAAAATAACATGCCTTATTGCTGTACTTGTTTTTATGCTTTCATGCGTGAAAAAAATCTTTTTGTTTTTACTTCTGAGTATAAAACACAACATATTTCTCATTTTCTAAAACAGCCTGTAGTTGCCGGATCCATCGCCCTCGAAACCCGCATCATCGGGAAAATAAGGGGTTTGCAGTTTACAGGAAAAATGATTGAGTTAAAAGATCAGGAATTAAAGGAAGCCCGAAGGGCATACCTCCTGAAATTCCCTTATACCAAGCCTTTCCTGAAGGATACGCCGTTTTGGGGGATAGTCCCCGCCTTCTATAAACTCACCGACAACCGACTTGGCTTTGGTACAAAACTCATATGGAGTAATTTAGACAATTTATAAACTTTTTATCAACAAAATTTGTTTGGCACAGCGTTAACAAATACATCTTTTTTTCGTTAATAAGTATGCGATTTTGTTAATAAAAATGGGTTGTTTTGCATGGCCGCTTTGTATAATTTAGCCATCCCTTTTTGCCTTCGGTAAAAATGTAAATTGTAATTATTTTAACAAATCATTAGTGTTTTTAAATATATAAATATTGTTATGGAAGAAAAATCCCCGACTTTTAAACCTCAGCCAGCAGATAACGAGGAAAAGATTCAGGAAACAAAACGGGAATCGGCGTATGATAAATTATATGAACACAGAATACCTCCCAAACCTGATGTCTTATTTATTAGTGAAGAATCAAATGAAATAAAGATCGAAATGGAAAAAAAAGGAAAAAGCGAACAAACAACATACTCGCACGAGTCGGCCCTGGCCGCTACTATTGAATATTTTAAAGGAGATACCCTTGCTGCAGATGTGTGGATAAATAAATATGCTCTCAAAAACCGCGACGGCGAACTGCTGGAAAAAACTCCGGACGATATGCACCGCCGCATAGCCAGAGAAATAGCCCGCATCGAAAAGAAATATCCTAACCCGATGTCCGAAGAACTGATCTTCGACCTGCTGAAAGATTTCAGGTACATTATTCCCCAGGGCAGCCCAATGGCAGGGATAGGTAACGATTTTCAAATATCCTCACTTTCAAATTGTTTTGTTATTGGTAACGACACTCCCTCAGATTCTTACGGAGGCATCATGAAAATTGATCAGGAGCAGGTGCAGCTTATGAAAAGACGCGGCGGTGTTGGCCACGACCTGTCGCATATCCGCCCCCAGGGCAGCCTGGTGAAAAACAGCGCCCTGACTTCCACCGGCATAGTGCCGTTTATGGAACGTTACTCCAATTCCACCCGCGAGGTGGCCCAGGACGGCCGGCGCGGCGCCCTGATGCTTAGCATCTCTATCAAACACCCTAATGTCGAAGATTTTATTGACGCCAAACTTGAACAGGGAAAAGTTACCGGCGCCAATGTCTCGGTAAAAATCGACGACGAGTTCATGCAATCAGTAAAAAATAAAACTTTCTACAAACAACAGTATCCGATACAAGGAGACAACCCTCTTTGTTCAAAAGAAATAGATGCCAATTATTTATGGAATAAAATCATTCACAATGCATGGAAATCTGCCGAACCGGGCGTGTTGTTCTGGGATACCATCCTGCGCGAATCTGTTCCCGATTGCTATGCCGACCTCGGCTTTACAACGGTTTCCACCAACCCTTGCGGGGAGATACCTTTGTGTCCTTACGACAGCTGCCGGCTGTTGGCACTCAATCTTTACAGCTATGTGGAAAATCCTTTTTCCGACGACGCCGTTTTTAATTCCGAACTGTTTACCAAACATGTTTATTATGCCCAGCGCATGATGGATGATATCATTGACCTGGAGTCGGAAAAAATTGATAAAATACTCGAAAAAATTGCTTCCGACCCTGAAGACGATGAAACAAAAAGAATAGAAAGAACCTTGTGGGAAAAAATCAAAGCGAAAACATTGAAAGGTCGCCGTACCGGTATCGGTATAACTGCCGAAGGCGATATGCTGGCCGCTCTGGGAGCCCGCTATGGATCGGATGAAGCTATTAATTTTTCGGTGGAGGTGCATAAACAACTAGCCATTGTTGCTTATCGTTCCTCCATGTTTCTCGCCAAAGAACGTGGCGCTTTCCCGATTTATGACGCCAAAAAAGAAATGAACAACCCCTTTATCCTGCGCCTGAAAGAAGCTGCACCCATGGTGTATGAAGAAATGGAAAAATACGGACGCCGCAACATTGCCATGCTCACCATCGCCCCTACAGGCACAGTTAGTATTTGCACCCAAACCACCTCGGGAATAGAACCGGCATTTAAAATAAACTACAAACGCCGCAGGAAAGTTAACCCTAACGACAAAAATGCAAAAATTTCTTTTACCGACGAAAACAACGATGCGTGGGAAGAATACAATGTTTTTCATCCCAAATTCCTGAAATGGTTGAAGGTAAAAGGATATGACATGGAACAAATAAAAAACTATTCCGACGAAGAACTGGCCCCGATCATCAAACTTTCTCCATATTATAAAGCTACTGCCAATGATATCGATTGGATAGCGAAAGTAAAAATGCAGGGCGCCATCCAAAAATGGGTCGATCACTCCATCAGCGTTACTGTGAATGTTCCCAAAGAAACCACAGAGGAAATGGTCAGCAAAATATATTATACCGCCTGGGAATCAGGATGCAAAGGTGTAACTATATACCGCGATGGCTCCAGGGCCGGTGTGCTGGTATCCGATTCGCCCAAAAAAGATGAAAACGTGATTGATTTTAAAGAAACACGTGCTCCACAACGGCCCAAACGCCTGGAAACCGATGTGGTTCGTTTTCAAAATGATTACGAACAGTGGATCGCCTTTGTCGGCCTCATCAATGGCAAACCCTATGAGATTTTTACCGGTAAAGCCGACGACTTTTATCTGCCTCCTTTCGTCAAAAAAGGTTGGGTAATAAAAAATAAAATCGATGACGAAAACTCACGTTATGATTTTCAGTATGAAGATAAACAGGGCTATAAAACCACCATTGAAGGACTTTCGCGTTCTTTTGACGAAGAGTTTTGGAATTATGCCAAGCTTATTTCCGGTATTTTGCGTCATGGCATGCCTTTGCAGTATGCTGTGGACCTCATCTCGAACCTGCACCTCGACAGCGACTCCATCAATACCTGGAAAAACGGTGTGGTGCGTGCTTTAAAGAAATTCATTCCCGAAGGGACCCCGGCAGTGGATGAAAAATGCCACAAATGCGGCGAAGCAACCCTGATATATACCGAGGGCTGCCTCAAATGCACTTCCTGCGGCTACTCAAAATGCGGATGACAGTCGGATTGCCCGGCAACAGGGCGTGTAAAAATAAAAAAGCAGAAAGGTCCGCCTTTCTGCTTTTTATTTTTTCTGGCAAGCCGTTTATGGTTTCGGTACCGGTACGGGCGAAATCAGGTCGGAGTCGATTTTTATAAACTCACTTTTCAGGTTGTACAAAAGTGATTTTACGTCTTTCTTCTTTTTTATGTCAATAACGTAATAGTCTCCATCACTACGGTATTGAATGGACGATTTGGTTACCTTAAACCCGGCATAGCTGGTGGCTACATTGTCCTTAATTTTTTGAGGTACGTACTGGTAAGGTATGCCCCACACGGTTTTTATCCATTCGCCGTTTTGTTTGATGCTTACATTGGCTGTCATTTCGCCTTTAACGAACGATGCCTTGTAAATCTCTCCCGTTAGTTCCCATGATGGCACCATGGCAACCGTGTCATGAATTTTGTTGAAATATGTCAGCTTAACAGCCGGCGGTACCTGGCTTTTATCAATTTTTTGGGCAAATGATAAAGTGGTCAGAAGAATTGCTGCAATACAAAAACTTATTTTTTTCATTTGATTTATTTTTTACGAAAATACATATTCTTTAAACGGGAAACCCAAAAATCAGTATTTATTTTATCAGAGAAGAGAAAGGGTTTTTCAGGCCGGCATATTCAATGAGTTCCATTTTGACTTTTCCTACCAGGATCGCCGATTCGCCTATTATTGGTATTTTGTTTTTGTCGTCGGTAACCCAAATCGTAACAGGATAGGGGTCTTTGAAAACTGTTCCTGTCAGCACTTGCGGCTTTATTTTTATACAGCGGACTTTTCCGAAACCGGTTTTTATGGTCTCTTTACCTAAATAGATAACTTTTGTAGAATAAATGGTGTCATCAAGCATAAACTGAACTTTGAATTCCCCGTTTTCGTCCATTTTTGAGATGTCCATAGTACGCGCATAATAAATGGCAGACAGTATATCATGCACATATTCCGGTGTGGACATATTGTTGGTGCGTGGCCGGTGGTTGTCAACAAAATAGGCCATGTTTTTATGCTGGTTGAAAGTTATATCCTGATTGATAATATAACCGCCTTCGTCCACCCGGCGCATGAATAACCAGGGGGCCAGCGTTTGTTCATCTACATAAGTCTCGTAACGGTCGTACACTTTAAAAAACCAGTTAAAAGCTCCTTTGGTTTTCCCAATTACTTCCAGGTGGTAGGTGTCGCGGTCTTTTATTTTTTTGTTTTCATCTTTCACCTTAAAAGTACAGCTTCCCGCTATAACTTCCCCGGTAAGCAAGGCATCATAGTAAGCTTTGTATTTCAGATACTCTCCCCGTTGATAAGCTTCATTTTTTACCGTCCTCAACTGTGCGAAACTTCCTGAAAATATCATGCAAAAAGCAATCGCAAAAATCATTCTTGTTTTCATGGTGTTTTGGTTTTAGCACTATGCAGGCAAATTCTGTTCCAAAAAAACAATTGACAATGCAATATTTTGAAAATCAAATCACTATGTTGATTATTTTTCCGGGAACGATGATGACTTTTCTTGGGGCTTTTCCACCCAGCCATTTTTCGGCATCTTTATGGCTAAGGGCATTTTTTTCGATATCCGCTTGTAACATATCCACCGGCAGTTCAATGGTAAAGCGCATTTTGCCATTGAATGATACGGCATAGGTAAAGGTATTTGCGGCAATATATTCCGGATTGAATTCGGGGAAAACAGCTGTGCTCACACTATAGTTGTTGCCTAGCAAATGCCACAACTCTTCAGCAATGTGCGGGGCGTAAGGGGAGAGGATAACAGTGAGATCGCTAAGTACCGCACGCTTGTTGCATTTCAGCTCCGTGAGCTCGTTTACGCCAATCATAAAGGTGCTGACGGCTGTATTGAAAGAAAAACGTTCGATATCTTCGCGTACCTTTTTGATGGTTTTGTGCAACACTTTCAGCTCGTCATGAGTTGGGGTTTCATCCGAAACACAAAACACGTTGTTTGAGTCGTGAAACAACCTCCAGAGTTTGCGGATAAACCGAAAAACTCCTTCTATGCCTTTAGTGTCCCATGGTTTATGTTGTTCGAGCGGACCAAGAAACATTTCATAAAGGCGGAGGGTGTCGGCGCCGTATTTTTCAACCAGGTCGTCAGGGGTTACCACATTGAATTTGGATTTGGACATTTTTTCCACTTCCGATCCACACACATACTTTCCGTCTTCAAGAATAAACTCCGCATCGGCCAGGTCGCCCCGCCAGGCTTTGAATTCAACGATATCTAAAATATCATTATTTACCATGTTTATATCCACCAGCATAGCGTCGGTATCATAGGCGCCTTTTAGGTTGTACGAAACAAATTTGTTGGTTCCTTTTATCCTGTAAACATAGCTCGAACGTCCCTGTATCATGCCCTGGTTAATCATTTTTTTAAATGGTTCTTCTTTGCAAACCAGCCCCAGATCAAACAAAAATTTGTTCCAGAATCTGGAATACATCAGGTGTCCGGTGGCATGTTCCGCACCGCCTATATACAGGTCAACATTTTGCCAGTAGGCGTTGGCTTCTTTCGAAAAATATTCTTTGTCGTTGTGGGGGTCCATATAGCGCAGGTAGTAGGCGCTGCTTCCTGCAAAGCCCGGCATTGTATTGGTTTCGAGAGGATAGCCTTCTTTGGTTTTCCAGTTTTGCGCCCTGGCCAGCGGAGGTTCGCCTGTTTCGGTAGGCAGGTAGGCATCCACGGCAGGCAGCTCCAGGGGGAGGGCCGATTCGTCGAGCGTGTATGGGCAGCCCTCTTTGTAATATACAGGAAAAGGTTCGCCCCAGTAACGCTGACGGCTGAATATGGCGTCCCTCAGGCGGTAGTTTATTTTTCCATACCCGAAACCGCCTTCTTCGGCTTTTTTTATTACAGCTTTTGCTCCTTCCCGGGCCTTCAGTCCGTTGATAAATCCTGAGTTTACACAGGTCCCCTCTTTAGATTCAAAGGCTTCTTTGGTGATGTCGCCACCGGCAATAACTTCTTTGAGTGGTAGTCCGAAATGCCTGGCAAAAGCCCAGTCGCGGCTGTCGTGCGCCGGAACAGCCATTACGGCGCCTGTTCCATACCCAGCCAGTACATAATCGCCCACCCATATTGGCACTTCTTCATTGGTAAAAGGGTTGATGGCATATGCTCCCGTAAATTCGCCGGTGATTCTTTTCACATCGGCAATACGTTCGCGTTCGCTGCGGTTTTTGGTTTCGTTCAGGTACGTGTCAACGGCTTCTTTGCGTTCGGGCGTGGTAATGAGGTTCACGTATTCGTGTTCGGGGGCAAAGGTCATGTAGGTAACACCAAAAATAGTGTCGGGACGGGTAGTGAAAATCTCCATAAACAGTCCGTCGTGGCCTTTGATGGGAAATTTTATCATGGCCCCTTCCGAACGGCCAATCCAGTTGCGTTGTATTTCTTTAATTGACTCGGGCCAGTCGATAGTATCCAGCCCGTTCAACAACCTGTCGGCATAGGCTGATATGCGCAGCAGCCATTGTTTCATGGTCTTTCTGATTACCGGATGCCCTCCGCGTATTGAAAAACCCTCACTTACCTCGTCGTTGGCAAGCACCGTGCCTAATTCCGGACACCAGTTTACCATGGTGTCGGCAAGATAAGCCAGGCGGTAATGCATCAGCAAATCCTGTTGCTCTTTTTCGCTCATGGCGTTCCATTGCGATGCCGTAAAGGCAGGAACATCGCTGCAGGCCGCATTGATATTGGTATTTCCGTTTGTTTCAAATTCTTTTACCAAAATGGAAACGGGCTCGGCCTTGTCGGTTTTTTTGTTGTACCACGAATGAAAAAGCCGGATAAAGGTCCACTGGGTCCATTTGTAATAGTGCGGGTCGCAGGTGCGTACCTCGCGGTCCCAGTCGAATGAAAAGCCTATCTTGTCAAGTTGTTCGCGGTAACGTGCAATATTTTTTTCGGTGGTAACGGCCGGATGCTGGCCGGTTTGTATGGCATATTGTTCAGCAGGAAGTCCGTAAGCGTCATAACCCATGGGGTGCAGCACATTAAATCCTGTAAGCCTTTTGTAACGGGCATAAATGTCTGAGGCAATATACCCCAGGGGATGTCCAACATGCAGGCCGGCCCCTGAAGGGTAGGGGAACATGTCGAGCACATAATATTTTGGTTTCGAATGATCTGTTTCAGCTTTGAAAGTCTTTTGCTCACTCCAGGAGCGTTGCCACTTTTGCTCTATTTCCACAAAATTGTAGTCCATATCTCTAAAGGAAAAATTAATAAATAAGTTGCGAAGTTATGAAATTCTGTCGAGAGGATAATGAAGCGCATAGAAAATGAATTTTTTGCGGTAAAACATAAAACCGGATTATGCAGCAATACCCGCATTCTTTTTACCTTACGTGCCACTTATTATAAAATATTTTTTTATTCAATCGTATTATAACCGCAAACACTTTACTAATCATATCTGAATTAAGCAGGTTAAGCCATCAAAACCGTACGCAGTCAACAGAAAACCGGGTGTTACTTTTATACAAAGAATGATGATATTTTTACAGGGGAATAATACCGTATTATTAATTTTACTAATTTAGTCCCCCAAATAGGACAATATGGGGCACAAGGACGAAAGGTTTACACGGCGAAGGCTGACCAGCTCAAGAATCACCACCATAGTGAGTATATCGCTGGTATTGTTTGCCATTGGGCTGGCGGGGCTGCTTTTGCTGCACGCCAAAAAACTTTCCGACCATGTAAAAGAAAATATTGGCTTTACCGTATATATGAATAAAAATGTGAAGGAAGCCGAAATCCTGCAGTTGCAAAAAGAGCTGGATGCTATGGAATATGTGCGTTCTACGGAGTATATCAGCGAGGAAAAAGCTGCAGAGACATTTCAGAAAGAACTGGGTGACGATTTTGTAAGTTTTATCGGATACAATCCGCTGCACACCTCGATAGAAGTACACCTGAAAGCTGCTTATGCCGAAGATTTTTATTTTACACAGGTTGAAAATATGCTGACCAAAAAACCTATTGTCAAAGAGGTTTCTTATCAGCGATCGCTGGTAAAAACCATTAACGACAATGTCAGGAAAATTACCCTGGTTTTATTGGTTTTTGGCCTGTTGTTACTGCTTATTGCCGTTACGCTAATTAATAACACCATCAGACTGGCAGTGTATTCCAAGCGTTTTCTTATCAAAACCATGCAACTTGTCGGCGCCACTTCGGGCTTTATCCGTAAGCCTTTTCTATCGGTCAGCATTATTCACGGGCTGATATCTTCTTTTATTGCTATCGGTATGCTGATTGTGGTGATTTATATTTCACGCAGGGAGATCCCCGAAATAGTCAGTTTGCAGAGCATCGACCTTTTCCTTATTTTGTTTGCATTCGTTATCCTGGTGGGATTTATTATTTCGGTAGTTTCCACTTTTATCGCAGTAAGGAAATATTTGAAACTTAACGTAGATCATTTATATCTTCAATAATTTTTTCAGAAAAAACATTTTTAAAATGGCACAAAAAAGAAAACCCAACATAGTCAAAAAATCTGCACAGGAACCGGCAATCAAGACAGAACCTGTAGTGATTTCCAAACCTGAAACCGTGAAAACCTATGCCAAATCAAAAGCAGCAGAATCCAAAAACCATGGTTTTTTGTTCGACAAGAGAAATTACCTGTTGATGCTGGCAGGGATAGTTTTTATTATTATCGGCCTGATAGTGATGGCCGGCGGCGGCTCGGAAGATCCCAACGTGTTCAATCCCGATATTTTTAACACACAACGACTTACGGTAGCCCCCATACTTATCCTCCTGGGTTTTGTGATTGAGGTGTTTGCCATCATGCTCAAACCAAGCGAAAAGGCGGATGCATGACCTATCTTGAAGCAATTATTATTGCCATCGTAGAGGGCATCACTGAGTTTTTGCCCATTTCTTCTACCGGGCATATGATTATAACCGAGAAACTCCTGGGTGTCGAAAGTTCGGAGTTTACCAAAGCCTTTATTGTCAACATACAGTTTGGAGCAATATTGTCGGTGGTGGTCATGTACCTGAAACGGTTTTTTCAGTCATTCGATTTTTACCTTAAGCTGGCCATCGCCTGTATTCCACTGATATTGGCTTTTTTACTCGAAAAAGTCATCGACCAGATGCTCGAACAGGTGCTGATAGTTGCTATAGCGCTTTTTGCCGGCGGTGTTGTATTGATTTTTGTTGACAAATGGTTTAAAGACCAGGAAAAGTCAAACAAAGTAATGACTAATAAAAACGCATTTTTTATCGGGCTGATACAGATTATTTCGGTAATACCCGGCGTCAGCCGGTCGGCGGCCACCATCATCGGGGGCATGACACAGGGCCTGAACCGCAAACAGGCTGCCGAATTTAGCTTTTTTCTGGCGGTGCCCACCATGCTGGCGGCCTCCGGATATAAGTTGTTGTCAAATTACGAAGTGCTTTTTTTTAATGCCGACAAGACTTTTAACACTAACAATATCTCTCTGCTGTTGGTGGGCAACCTGGTTGCTTTCGTGGTGGCCATGGCGGCCATAAAGTTTCTGATTTCTTTTTTGACAAAACACGGATTTAAGCTTTTCGGATATTACAGAATTGTTGTGGGCTTGCTGCTGATAATTTTGTTGATGGCCGGTGTTGACCTGCAAATACTATGAGCCAGTTTTTTAATTTTCCGGAAGGCGAGGTGTTATTTATCGACAAGCCTTATAAGTGGACATCTTTTGACGTGGTGGGGAAGATAAGGTTTATTCTTAAACACCAACTGGGAATAAAAAAGATTAAGGTGGGGCACAGCGGAACTCTTGATCCGTTGGCTACGGGCCTGCTGATTATATGCACAGGTAAGGCCACCAAAAGAATTGAGGAGTTTCTTAATCTGGATAAGGTTTATTCGGGTACTTTTATGCTGGGTGCTACCACCCCGTCTTTTGATCTCGAAACTGCAATCAACCAAACATTTGATGTTTCAGGCCTAACAGAGGAAGATATTTTGAAAACTTCTGAAAAATTCATCGGGCCACAAGATCAGGTGCCGCCGGTTTATTCGGCTATAAAGGTCAATGGCAAACGAGCTTACGAGATGGCTCGAAGTCAACAGGAATGCGTCCTTGAGCCCAAACGGGTACATATTAAAAGTTTTACGATTACAAAAATTGATTTGCCCCTGGTGGATTTTAGGGTTGCATGCAGCAAGGGTACCTATATTCGTGCACTGGCACGGGATTTTGGCGAATCGCTGGGGTGCGGGGCACACCTTACCGGTCTTTGCCGCGAATTCATCGGGAATATTTCCCTGCAGGATGCCTTAAGTATCCAGCAGTTTGAGCTTTTGGTTTCGCAACAAAAACCTTCTCAATAGTTTTTTAGTTTCTATTTATAAACCCTTAGGGAGAATTGCATTTTTAAAAAAAATGGCTTGCAGTAATTACAAGCCATTTTTTGTGAGAGGGTATTGATTATTATTATTCTCAGGGCATTTCGGTTTTAGCCAGGGCCTCTTTGGTAGCCTTTAACATTGGTTGTATTGAAATCGGTGCACCCACAGCATTTTTCATCCATACTTCCGGGATGGTGCGGCCGTATGTGAACATCCGTACCGTTTCATCTGCAAGGTTTTTACCTTTCATATGTTCTTCCACCTGGAATTGTACGAGATGTCCAACAGGATAATTTGACAGATACAACGGATTGTCTATCATGTGTGAATAAATAGCCAGCAAAGGGCAGTCTTTTATTCCTAAAACATCGGCATAATATTTATTCCATACGTCTTTGGCGTTGGCTATTACAGCTTCTTTAAGTTCGGCCTTGGTGGCTTTGGGATGCTCGTACAGCCATTTCCATGTTTGCATATCTACCAGCGACACACCCATAATTTCGTAACAACCCCAGAAATCATCCAGTGTCTGAAGATATTCTTTATTCGGGTTATCGTTTTTGATGCCTAGCAAGTCGAGATCGCGTTTCTGAAAGATAAAGGCCAAAGCTTCAGTAAATCCTGTGTTAGGAACACCTGCCAGAGAATAATAATCAACATCATACATGGACAAAGTCTGTTCTACATTGTGTCCAAATTCATGAGTGGCAATGTTGTATCCTTTGTAGTTCCATCCTTCTTTCGGGAACCGGGCTCTGAGGTGCGATACATCGCCTTTCATCATGGTTCCCCAGGCATGTCCTGAGCCGCGTGCCGGGTCAATAGAAATTTTGGAGGCGATATATTCGGCCTTATCTTTTGCAAAACCAAGCTTAACAAGGATGTTAGAAAGGTCGTTCTGAAAATCGGCCACATTTTTATATTTGGCTCTAACTTTTGCCGTCAGTTCGTCTTCCGATATGGAACTTCTGGGTTTGAAGCCGTCGTACCAGATATCAAAAGGTTCCAGCTTGCGGTTGAGGCGTTTGCTAATCCTCTGGGCAACCTGTTTTACTTCAGGCGAAGAAACAAATTCGATAAACAATTTTTCCACTTCCTGCTGGGGCATCTCCATACCTTGTTCAAAGGCACGTTGAATATATGTAGGGTATTGCGGGTTGTATTCGTCAATTTTTTGAATAGCGTTGAACAGGCTGAGCATGTGTCCGTAGCGGTTGTTGTCTTCGGGCTTGGCAGCCAGTTCTTTTTTGTCTTTAAAAACCTTGTTGGTATAAGGATTCCATTGCACGGACGGATTGTTGATGGCGCTATCGGGGATTTCCTGCATAATGATACGGAGCATGACCTGATAAATCATTTTTTGTTTCGCAAGGCCGTTTTCGCCCTGATAATTTGCTTTGAGTTCATCGCGCAAACCCCAGTGGCTGATAAGTTTCATATCTTTGGGAAAATAGGTGTTTCCTTTATCATCGATAAGGTTTTCCATATAAATGTTGTATTCCGAAATGTACATGTCGGCTTTGGTAAGCGCGTCGGAAAACTGTTGTTGTGCCTCGGCAGGAACGCGAGAGGTGTACATATCGCCCAGGCGTGCATATGCCCATTGTGTCCTGCTCCATTTCGGACCGAGTTCGATTTTTTCTTTTAACGTATAAAAAGGAAAATTCAAAATAGTAATAAATGCGATCTTGTTGGCGAAAAAGTCATCGTTGAGATGAGCAAAAGGATCATAAGCCCCGAACATATCATCCACGGGAATCATTTCGCCACCATCGATGTGGAGGGGCTTTTTGAGGTCGAGACTGATTCTGTTGAAATTTCCGAACAGTACTTCAAAGTTGGTCTGTAAGCGTCCGAACAGTGCGTTGAGCGCTGTGGTGTCACCGGCAAAATGCTGCAAACAAAATTCTTTAAATTCATTTTCGGTGCCATCGGTTTTTGTCCACAGGGCTGCTGCCTGGCTAACCCCGCGGGTAATGCGTTCTTTTTGTTGGTCGCCGTATTTGGCAATAAGGTTGTTGACCGTTGAATCAATAGCGGTTTGCGTGATGGATCCCATTTGTTGTTTGGTTTTTGTTTTGTCGCCCCTGTTGCATTGTGTAAACGACAGTGCCAGAGGAATACATAATAAAAGAAGGATTTTTTTCATATTACTTTCAGGTTTAGGTTAAAAATAAACGCAGGCTTTTGAAAACCAAAAGTATGAAAAAAAAGAAAATAATCGTAATAATCAGAGTTTTATTTCTTCACCAGCGCTGTTAAAGAAATGGTATTCAAGAAAATGGAAATTGTTGGAATAGCCAAGTTTTATCCATTGTTTGTACTTGAAAAACCATTGCAGGTGCCGTGAATAGAGTCCCTTGGTGAGGTAGGCGTAAAGATAGGGATGAACCAGAAGTTTTATTTTTCTTTCGTTTTGTTCTTTCAAAAGATATTGGATACGGTTTTCGATATCGTCGATGAGGGAAATGCTGGCCCTGATTTCGCCTGATCCTTCACAGAACGGACATTGCTCAAGTATTTTTACGTTGGTTTCAGGCCTTACGCGTTGCCGGGTAATCTGTACCACCCCGAATTTGCTGGGCGGCAGTACCGTATGTTTGGCGTGGTCGGCATCCATTTCGAGGCGCATTTTTTCAAAGAGCATTCTGCGGTTGGTGGGAACATGCAGGTCGATAAAATCAATGGAAATGATACCGCCCATATCGCGCAGCCTAAGCTGACGGGCAATTTCTCCCGCTGCATCCATATTGACTTCCATGGCGTTGGCTTCCTGGTTGTTGTCGGTATTGCTGCGATGGCCGCTGTTTACGTCAATCACATGCATGGCCTCGGTGTGCTCAATGATGAGGTAGGCGCCGTTTTTCAGGTACACTTTTTTGCCGAAAGCGTTACGTATCTGTTTGTCGATGCCGAAATGTTCAAAAATGGGGTCTTTGCCCTTGTAATATTTTACGATGTCTGCCTTTTCGGGGGCAATGGTTTTGATGTAGTTGCGGAGTTCGTCGAAGATTGCCGCATCATTAACATGTATGCTGTTGAAAGTCTCGTTCAGGATGTCGCGCAAGATTACCGAACTCCGGTCTATTTCGCTCAAAATCTTTTTTGGAGCCTTGGCATTGCCCAAACGTGCTACCAGCGATTCCCATTTCTGCATCAGGTCTTCCAGGTCGGCTATCAGTTCGGCAACTTTTTTGTTTTCGGCTACCGTGCGGATAATGATTCCGAAATTTTTTGGTTTTATGCTGGTTACCAGTCGTTTGAGACGGTTGCGGTCTTCGCTGCTTTTTATTTTCTGCGAGATGGAAATGCGGTCGGAAAATGGAACCAGTACCAGGTATCTCCCGGCAATAGCCAACTCGGAAGTGATGCGGGGACCTTTGTTTGAGATGGGTTCTTTGGCAATCTGTACCGGAATTTCCTGATTCACGGCAATGATCTGCGAAATTTTTCCGGATTTTTCAATATTTTTATCAAACGTAATTTCATTGCTGGTCAGAGGCAATGCTTTTCCCTGCACGGCACCTTTGGTGTATTTCATCAGGGAATGTATCTGCGGACCCAGATCGAGGTAATGAAGAAAAGCATCTTTTTCGTAACCAATGTCAATAAAAGCAGCATTCAGTCCCTGTACTATCCTTTTAACCTTGCCAAGATAAATGTCGCCCACAGAAAAAGTGTTGCTGTTTTTTTCTCTGTGAAGTTCAACAAGTTTTTTGTTTTCAAGTAATGCAATCAATACTTCGGAAGGACCCGAATCGATGATAAGTTCCCTGTTCAAAGACAATAAGTTTTAATGCTTTAAAAGTGTGTTGTGGAAATTTGTAGTGGTATGCGGAAGAAACAAAAAAAACACCTGCCCTAAATCATATCTGTTTAAGGCAGTGTGTTTTACGAAATAGTTATTTCTTCTTATGTCTGTTCTTTCTCAAGCGTTTTTTGCGCTTGTGGGTTGACATTTTGTGTCTTTTTCTTTTTTTACCGCTTGGCATATTTTTAAAATTTAGTAATATTATTTAACACTCTTTTTTACTTCGTTGGTAAAGACCTTTGCCGGTTTGAAAGCGGGGATATTATGAGCCGGGATAACGATGGTGGTATTTTTTGAAATATTTCTTCCGGTTTTTTGTGCGCGTTTTTTTACAATAAAACTGCCAAAGCCTCTGAGATAAACGTTTTCACCTTTTTGCATAGCTGCTTTTACAGCGTCCATGAAGGCTTCAACGGAAGTTTGAACGGTTAGTTTTTCGATTCCTGTTTTGTTAGCAATTTCTGCTACGATTTCTGCTTTTGTCATGATGAAAAGAATTTTTTTATAAGTTAAATAATAAGGTTTTAATTAGTTGTCCTCTATTTTTAAATCGGGGTGCAAATATAATCTTATTTTTTCAAAACCAATTTTTTTTCTCAACATTATTTTTGGGAAAATGACTTATTTTGCATTAATAATTAACGGGTTGTGAAATTTTCGGATAATTTGATAAGCTGGTATCATCAGCATAAAAGAGATTTGCCCTGGCGTAATACCACTGATGCTTATAAGATATGGGTGTCGGAGGTTATACTTCAACAAACGCGTGTTGAACAGGGCCAGGCATATTATGAACGGATAATTGCCAAATATCCCGACATTTTCAGTCTGGCAAATGCCAGGGAGGAGGATTTGCTGAAATTGTGGCAAGGGCTGGGTTATTATACACGGGCACGCAATATGTTGAAGGCCGCAAAAGAAATTGTGTCTAATTACGGCGGCGAATTTCCCCCATTTTATGATAAGATGATAAAAATCAGAGGAATAGGAAAATATACCGCGGCAGCAGTTTTGTCATTTGCATACAATATGCCCTATCCCGTGATGGATGGCAATGTGAAACGGGTATTGTCGCGTTATTTTTGCCTGACCGGCGATATTACTTCTGCAACTGCCAATAATGAGCTGGAAAACAAACTGCAGAAGGTGTTCGACAAAAACAGGCCTGCGGATTTCAACCAGGCCATCATGGAATTTGGGGCCTTGCATTGCAAAATTAAAAATCCCGAATGCGAAAAGTGCGTGCTGAAAACCGGATGCAAAGCCTTTAAACAGGATAAGGTTGCCGGATTGCCTGAAAAATCAAAAAGGACAATCGTAAAAACCAGATACTTTTATTACCTGGTGCCATGGCAAACAGTACGCGGCCAAAAATATACTTTTCTGCAAAAGCGCGAAACACAGGATATCTGGAGACACTTGTTCCAGTTTCCGCTCATCGAAACTGCGAAAAAGTTATCATGGGATCGTCTTGCAACATCGGTGGAATTTAAAGATATTATGAAAGATGGCAGTTATGAGGTGCTGGCTGTTTCTGATGTTTATTCACACAAACTAAGTCATCAGACCATCTGTGCTGTATTTGTACAATTACAAGTGTTCAGCGGTTTACATTGTGAAAAAATAAATAAAGTGTCAGCCAAAAATCTGAGAAAATATCCCACTTCGCGGCTTATAGAAAGATACCTGGAGGAACATATTTTCGCGAACGTATAGAAAAGCACTACTTTTACTGAGAACTACATATAAGTTTTTCAAAATGAATAGTTGTAAAGTCCTGTTGTTTTTTGTTTTTCTGCCTTTAATAGCTTGTCAGAGCGTCAGAGAGCCGCAGTCAGGAGGTCAGGCCAACTCCCCTTCTTCTGTCCTGTCAACCGGGAGGGTCTCGCACCAATACAGGGCCACCGGCTGTTTAACCGTAATAATTGTTGATAAACCAGGAGAATCATTGGTGCTGATTCCTTATAAACCATTGGCTGCGCAATTCGATAAGGACGGCCTGGTGTTGAAATTTGACTACCGGCTTTTGAAAATGCCCAACCCCAAGGGGTGCGAGGTGGGGATTCCGGCTGAGTTGAGTAATGTTGCCATAAAACAGGTGCCGACAAAGTAAGGCTGTGGTGCCGTTACATTGCCAAAAAGGTTTTGCAAGGAGTCGTGATTCCACTCCGAAATAAATTTTGTAAAAATCAACCTTAGCCCGGCCATGATGGTTTGTTGATCTTCAATGAATTCCCTTTTGTGTCAAAGCAAAAAGTCGTTGAAAATTAATTAATTGTACTTTTTATTGCGGACTCAATCGTGAATTTCCAAAAGGGTAGGTGTGCCAATTAATTACATTATGAGAGATTGAATTTTTCGGGGTATTTGGCTACTCTGCCTTTGTAAAACTTTTCGATGATTTTAAAATCTTCTTCATAGTTGCCGCTCGGATAAATGACCACATCGGACACACAGCACACTTTTTCCTTGTAGTCCACATAGCACAGCACAATGGGAACCTGGGCGGCTGTGGCAATAAAATAATAGCCCTTTTTCCAGCGTTCGGTGTATTTGCGCGTTCCTTCGGGCGTGATGACCAGGCAAAGATTTTTGGCGCTTTTAAAAACATCAACTATATGTTTGGCTACGTTGCTCCCGTGTTCACGATCAACGGGAATTCCGCCTATCCACATCAGAAAGTGTTTTAACGGGAACCGGAAGTATTCTTTTTTAATCAGGAATCTTACATGAAGTTTAAAGGCCGATGCCGAAAACCGTCCAATGGGAAAATCCCAGAAACTGGTATGGGGCGCCACCAGCAAGATGCAGTTGCTAATGCCTTCAGGCAGTTGATATACCGGTCGCCAGCCGAAAAGTTTTAATACCAGGCGTGATAAATGTTTCATGTTCTTGCCGCACAAAAATTAGGGGCTGCAAAAATAATAATAAAAAAGCAAAAAAGTAGTAATTTTGTGCCGATGAAAAACCTTAGAAACTTTTGTATCATTGCCCATATCGACCATGGCAAGAGCACACTGGCCGACCGGATGCTCGAAATCACAGGCACTGTCTCGGTCCGTGATTTTCAAAATCAGGTACTCGACAATATGGACCTGGAACGCGAAAGGGGTATCACGATAAAAAGTCATGCCATTCAAATGACCTATGAATTTGAAGGACAGCAGTATTTTATGAACCTGATTGATACACCCGGGCATGTGGACTTTTCCTATGAAGTTTCCCGTTCGATAGCTGCCTGCGAAGGCGCCCTGCTGGTGGTAGATGCCACACAGGGGATACAGGCACAAACCATCTCAAATCTTTATCAGGCGCTGGATCATGAATTAGAGATTATCCCGGTGCTGAACAAAATGGACATGGAAAGTGCTATGCCCGAAGAAGTTAAAGACCAGATCGTGGACCTTATCGGCTGTCGCCGCGAAGAAATCATTGAAGCCAGCGCGAGAACCGGCAAGGGAATAACTGAAATCCTGGAGGCCATCGTAAAACGAATACCCTGCCCGAAAGGTGACCCCGAAAAACCTTTACAAGCCCTGATATTTGATTCGGTGTTTAATTCCTACCGCGGCATTATTGCCTATTTCAGGATTTTTAACGGCGAACTCAGGAACAACGACTTTGTGAAGTTTTTTGCCACCGACCACGAATATCACGCCGACGAAATAGGCATTCTCAAAATGGATTTTCTCCCGCGCGAGGTGATGCGGGCCGGCGAGGTAGGCTATATTATCTCGGGAATAAAAACAGCTAAAGAGGTAAAAGTTGGCGATACCATTACTCATGTTGAAAGACCTTGTGATGTGGCGGTTTCCGGATTTCAGGATGTGAAGCCCATGGTGTATGCCGGAGTATATCCGGTAGATGCAGATGATTACGAAGAATTACGCACCTCGCTGGAAAAACTCCAGTTGAACGATGCCTCCCTGCATTTTGAACCCGAATCTTCTGCTGCACTGGGATTTGGCTTCCGCTGCGGCTTTCTGGGCCTGTTGCACATGGAAATTGTCCAGGAACGTCTGTTCCGTGAGTTCGACATGGATGTCATCACCACGGTGCCCAACGTTTCCTTTAAAGTCTTTACCACCAAAGGGGAGGAGGTTGATGTTCACAACCCTTCGGGTTTGCCGCCGGTAACCACCATTGAACACATAGAGGAACCATACATATTAGCGCAAATCATCTCCAAATCGGAATATACCGGACAACTGATGACCTTGTGTATTGAAAAGCGCGGTATCATGAAAAACCAGGTTTACCTTACCAGCGACAGGGTGGAGCTGACTTTTGAAATGCCTCTGAGTGAAATTGTGTTCGACTTTTACGATAAACTGAAAAGTATTTCGAGGGGCTATGCCTCTTTCGATTATCATATAATTGGCAACAGGCCGGCAACCTTGGTCCGCCTTGATATTTTACTCAACGGCGAAATGGTGGATGCGCTGTCCACGCTCATTCATCGTGATTATGCCTATGATTTTGGCCGGAAAATGTGTGAAAAACTTCAGGATCTCATACCGCGCCAGCAGTACGAAGTGGCCATACAAGCCGCCATTGGAGCCAAAATTATTGCCCGCGAAACTATCAGGCCGGTGCGCAAGGATGTTACCGCCAAATGTTATGGCGGCGATATCACCCGTAAACGAAAGTTGCTCGAAAAACAGAAAAAAGGGAAAAAACGCATGAGGCAAATAGGCAATATCGAAGTGCCGCAGTCGGCTTTTCTGGCGGTTTTGAAGCTGGGATAGTTATTTATTTTTTTAAGACAGTAATATTTTGTAAATTTGCACTTTGAAACTCAAACAAAAAACAAAAAATTAATATATGTCAGGACATAATAAGTGGTCAACTATTAAAAGGAAAAAAGGAGCCCTCGACTCAAAAAGATCGAAAATTTTTTCCAGAATTATTAAAGAAATCAACATTGCCGTAAAAGAAGGCGGCCCCGATCCCGACGGCAATCCCAAACTCCGTCTGGCTATTGCCAATGCAAAAGGCGCTAATATGCCTAAAGATAATGTGCAGCGGGCTATTAACAAAGCCTCTGATAAAGACGCATCTACCTATGCTGAAGTTACTTACGAAGGTTATGCGCCCAACGGTATAGCCATTTTTATTGAATGCGCCACCGACAACGTACAGCGCACGGTTTCCAATATTCGCTCGTATTTCAACAAACATGGCGGAAACCTGGGGACCAACGGGTCGCTGAGTTTTATTTTCGACCGCAAGGGGATTTTCCGCTTGCCAAAAGGCAACATCAATACCGACGAATTTGAAATGGAGGTGATAGATGCTGGTGCGGAAGACATTGATTACGAGGATGATACAATAGTTGTGACCACCGATTTTGAAAATTTTGGCTCCATGATAAAAAAGATGGAAGAACTGAAAATCGAAGTGGAAAGCGCTGAACTGCAACGTATTCCCAAAACCACCACCGCCCTTGACAAAGAATCAGCTCAGAAAGTGCTGAAACTGGTGGAAGTTTTTGAGGACGACGATGATGTGCAAAATGTGTTTCACAACCTCGAACTTACCGACGAACTGATGGACGAACTATAATTCATTCAAATCAATACATTATTTAAAAAACCTCTGTAACTTTACGGAGGTTTTTTTATTTAAAATCCCATTATGAAAAAAATTTTTTTATCGGTACTCATTTCAGTGACTTTTTTTGCTAACCTTTTCGCACAAGATGTGTGTAATAGGGTTTATGACGAAAAAAGCCAGACGGATATCCTGGTTGGTATCTGTAGCCGGGAGGGACTACTTGGTTGTGCGTTTACAGAAGACTATGCTATAGAATATCCCATGTACAAACCGAACGATACGGCACTGGCACAATTAAAAAGTTTGATTGGCGATATTCGTTGTGTGATTGTCTTAGGAACCTGGTGCGGCGACAGCAAGGAACAGATTCCGCGTTTTTTAAAAATCATCGACCAGTCCGGGGTAAGCTTTGATAAACTGGAAATAGTTTGCGTTGACAGGCAAAAAGAGGCGCCCGGCATGGATATTAAAAGTAATTTTGACATAGAAAAAGTTCCCACGTTCATATTCTTCCGCAACGATCAGGAAATCGGACGCATTATTGAAACGCCTCAAAGTACCCTTGAAGCCGATATGCTGATGTTTTTCAAACAATAACTATTGTGCAAATTCATTGACTTCGCACCTGAATTTTGTTTGTTAATAAAATGCCGTCATCCGGGGAAAGGCATTTTTATAAAACAATTTCCTACAATTTTTTCAAAAGCTCTTTTTGTTTGTTCTCATAGCCAGCCTTGCCTAATAAGGCAAACATATTATTCTTATAGGCTTCCACGCCCGGCTGGTCGAATGGATTTACCTCAAGCATATAACCGCTGATACCGCAGGCAAACTCAAAGAAGTAGATCAGTTCACCCAGGGTAAATTCATTCAGTTCTGTCAGGCTGATACTCATTACCGGTACGCCGCCGTCATTATGGGCGATAGCTGTTCCGGCCGCGGCCATTTTGTTTACTTCATGTATGCGTTTTCCTGCCAGGTAGTTTAACCCGTCGGCATCATCCTCTTCAAAAGGAACAGTCAGATTGCGGCCGGGTTTTTCCACAAGGAGCATCGTTTCGAAGAGTATGCGCAGCCCGTCCTGTATATATTGCCCCATGGAATGAAGGTCGGTGCTGAAATTGGCGCCGGCTGGGAATATTCCTTTATGATCTTTGCCTTCGCTTTCGCCAAAAAGTTGTTTCCACCATTCGGTAATATAAAACAGGGATGGTTGAAAATTTACCAGCATTTCTACCTTTATTCCTTTGCGGTACAGAGCATTGCGCACGGCAGCATACCGACAGGCAGGGTTGGTGTCCAGAGCGGAGGTTTTATATAGTTCCCTTTGCATGGAAGAGGCGCCCGATACGAGTTGGGATATGTCAAAGCCCGCCACAGCTACGGGTAAAAGTCCGACGGGTGTTAAGACCGAAAACCTTCCCCCCACATCATCGGGGATAACAAACTGCGGATAACCTTCCTTGTCTGCCAATTTTTTCAAAGCTCCTCTGCTTTTGTCGGTGATAGCCACGATTCGGGTTTTGGCATTTTCTTTACCATATTTGTTTTCCAGGTGATTTTTCAGCAGGCGGAACGCTAAGGCCGGTTCGGTGGTGGTTCCTGATTTTGAAATGATGATAATACTGTACTCGCGTTGGTTTAAAAGCTCTATCAGGTCGAAAAGATAGTCTTCGCTGATGTTTTGACCTGCGTAAATTATTTCAGGATTCCCCTTGCGATAGCTTTGGAATTGAGTATTAAGCGCATCAATAATGGCCCGCGCTCCCAGATACGAACCGCCGATGCCTATTACCAGCACTACTTCCGACAAGGCTCTGAGACGTTGGGCTTCGTCGTTAATTCTTTGTATCAATGATGAATTCAGAGTTTCGTCAGGCAGGGTGAGCCAGCCCAGAAATTCGTTGCCAGCACCAGTCTTCTCTGTCAATGACTTGTAGTGTTTGTCAACTTCCGGCTGAAGGGTTTTCAGGTTGCTTTCGTCAACGAATTTGCTAATCCTGTTAATATTAATTTTTATTGGTGCCATATTTTTTATAATTTTGGTGTGAAATTATAAAATTAAAATAAAAAAGAGCGGGGATAGCCGCTCTTTTTTAGAAACCAATAACCAATTATGAAAATCAAAATCTCTTATAAAACCAAAAAATGAAAAATGTTACAACAATTTTTTTGACGATGTAAAATTAATACAAGCACGGCTGATAGGCTGTTAAGATAGGTTAATAATCGTTAATAATTGTTAAAAGGCAAATTTAATTGGAACAATTAATGAATAAAAAAATCATTTATATTATAATCATATTGATGTCGGTGGCGGTCATAATTCTGTTTTCTATACAATTCTATTGGATGCAGAATGCCATAGCGCTGAAGGAGGCCAATTTTTCGAGAAATGTAAAAGATGCTATGTCCAATGTAATTTACAAGCTGGAAAAAATGGAGGTAGCCGGCAAAATCCGGTCAAAGATGTATAAAAACAAGCAGGGACAGCAACTTTTACGTACAATTGATTCCATCAATAATCTTTATCAAAAAGAGATAGATGCCAACAGTGGCGACACCAGCCGGACGGACTCGGGAGGCGTATCAAAAAATATTTTCAATGTTACCAGCGAGAAAATTAATGTTACCGTATTGCAGGAACATACGGGCGAAATCATCAAAACCTATGACACTACCATCGTTTCCATACAAAAACGACTGGATTCGCCCAATCCCGATGCTTCTGTGTTTTCGGACATCCCGGAGCTTTCTTATGGTATCGACAGCCTGCTGTCGAAAGATATCGAACACGTAAAATCCAACATCAATACTTATCTTGATAAAACCGCCCTCGTCAACGATGTGTTTAACGAACTGTTCAACATAAAACACTATGATGCCATCGAGAACCGCTTGAATTTTATCATGTTGGATTCGCTCATCAGCAGCGAATTGCGGGGTAGCGGCATATATGCCGATTATGAGTTTGGGGTGTACAGCCCGGTGCGAAATATTATGATAATAGAAAAAACAGGCCATTACCATAGAGAATTACTCGAAGAAGGTTATGCGTTTAATATTTTTCCGCGCGACTTGTTTATGACTCCGGAGTACATCATGATTTATTTCCCTCATAAAAGCCTGTATCTTTATCTGCAAAACTGGCCGATTATAATCATTTCATTCCTGCTGATAATTATTATTACATTTTCTTTTGTTTATACAATCTGGACTATTTTCAGGCAGAAGAAACTTTCAGAGATGAAAAACGATTTCATCAACAACATGACTCATGAATTTAAAACGCCTATATCTACCATATCGCTCACCTGCGAAGCGCTGAAAGATAAGGATATTCCTATAACGCCGTCAGGACTGGATAATTATATCAGTATTATAAGCGAGGAAAATAAGCGCTTGGGCTCGATGGCTGAAAAAATTCTGCAGACCGCTGTTATTGATAAAGGGCAGTTGAATCTGCATAACGAACTTATCGATGTGCACAACATTATCGAAGATGTGGTGAAAAGTATTCAGATTCAGGTGGATGTAAAAAATGGCAGCATCACTAAAAATTTCAAAGCAAGAAATTATTATATTCATGCCGATAAAACCCATATCACCAATGTGATTTATAATTTATGCGACAATGCTATCAAATACACACCTGACAGACCGCTTATCGAAATTGCTACACAAAATATGCTGAAAGGGATAAGTATCGTTATTTCCGATAACGGTATCGGTATTTCCAAGGCCAATCAAAAAAAGATATTCGAAAAGCTATACAGGGTTTCCACAGGTGATGTGCATAATGTAAAAGGCTTTGGACTGGGTTTGCACTATGTAAAAACCATTGTGGAAGCTCATGGCGGTCATGTGGATGTAGAAAGCGAAATAAAAAAAGGGACAAAAATAAAGATATATTTGCCGTTTTAATTCAATTAAAAATTCTATTATGACCATAAAAAATATCAATGTGCTTTTGGCGGAAGACGATAAGAATTTTGGTGAAATGCTTAAAACTTATCTTACCGCCAAGGGATATAACACCAAATTGTGCATAAATGGCGAAGAGGCTCTGAACGAATTTCTGGCTAATCCTTATGACTGCTGTATTTTTGATGTTATGATGCCCGTCAAAGATGGCTTTACCCTGGCAAAAGAAGTGCGGAAAAAAGATAAAAAAATACCCATTTTGTTTCTTACAGCCCGTTCCTTGTCGGATGATATACTGAAAGGGTTTCAGATAGGAGCCGACGACTATATCACCAAGCCCTTCAATATGGAGGTGTTGCTTATGCGTATGAACGCCATACTGCGAAGGGCCGGCGGTGGCGCTAAAACGGGTAATGCAGGCAACACTTATCGTCTGGGAGATTATGTCTTTGATCACAACAGGCAGGTATTGACTATTTTGGGAAAAGAGCAAAAACTAACCTCAAAAGAATCGGAATTGCTGAAACTCTTGTGCGAAAATGCCAACGACCTGCTCGACCGAAGTATAGCCCTCAAGGAAATATGGCACGACGACAGCTATTTCAATGCCCGGAGCATGGACGTATATATCACCAAACTCAGAAAATATCTTAGAGAAGACGATAGTATCGAGCTTATCAATGTTCATGGCACCGGTTTTAAGCTGGTAGGCAATATCGAAAACATCTGAAAATATATTTTTTCAATTCCCGCAAAATGTTTAGTTTTGCACCCTCAAAACATTAAAATGGAAACAATGACAAATACACAGATCCCTTACAAAGTAGCTGATTTAAAACTTGCCGACTGGGGAAGAAAAGAAATTGAAATAGCCGAAAAAGAAATGCCGGGACTCATGGCCCTGCGTGAAAAATACGGACAAATAAAACCGCTGAAAGGCGTCAGAATATCCGGCTCGCTGCACATGACCATACAAACCGCCGTGTTGATTGAAACCCTGGTGGAACTTGGTGCCAATGTGCGTTGGGCCAGTTGTAATATTTTTTCGACACAGGACCATGCTGCAGCGGCTATCGCTGAAGCAGGCGTGCCTGTTTTTGCCTGGAAAGGCGAAAGCCTCGAAGAATACTGGTGGTGCACCCTGCAGGCATTATCGTTTCCTGATGGCAAAGGCCCGCAGTTGGTGGTGGATGATGGTGGCGACGCTACCCTGCTTATCCATAAAGGATTTCAGGCCGAAAACGATGCCAAGGTCCTGAATGTCGTAGCTACAAGCCACGAAGAAGAGGTGATCCTGAACCTGCTCAAAAAAGTACTCGTCGAAGAACCCGGTAAATGGCACAATTTAGTTAGCGAATGGAAAGGTGTTTCCGAAGAAACCACCACCGGCGTTCACCGCTTGTACCAGATGATGGAAAAAGGCGAACTTCTGGTGCCTGCTATTAATGTAAATGATTCGGTTACCAAATCAAAATTCGACAACCTTTACGGCTGCCGCGAATCACTGGCCGATGGCATCAAACGCGCCACCGATGTGATGATAGCCGGAAAAGTGGTCGTGGTGCTCGGGTACGGCGATGTGGGCAAAGGATGTGCAAAATCCATGCGTTCCTATGGCGCGCGGGTTATTGTTACCGAAATAGATCCTATTTGCGCCCTGCAGGCCGCCATGGAAGGTTTTGAAGTTACCTGCACCGAAGATGCCCTGGCCGAAGGAAACATCTTTGTTACCACTACCGGAAACCGCGATGTTATTACCGTTGAACACATGGCCAAAATGAACGATCAGGCGATAGTGTGCAACATCGGACATTTTGATAATGAAATCCAGGTAAGTAAACTGGAAAAATTCCCCGGCATAAAGAAAATTACTGTTAAACCACAGGTTGATAAGTATATATTCCCTGACGGCAAAGCTATTTTCTTATTGGCTGAAGGCCGCCTGGTAAACCTGGGCTGCGCTACAGGACATCCCTCCTTTGTGATGAGCAATTCCTTTACCAATCAGACACTTGCACAAATGGATCTGTGGAAAAACAAAGATGTCTATAAAATTGGCGTGTACCGCCTCCCAAAATACCTCGACGAAGAAGTGGCCCGTCTGCACCTCGAAAAAATTGGTGTGAAACTGACCAAACTTTCTAAAGAACAGGCAGATTATATTGGTGTTCCCGTGGAAGGCCCTTATAAAGCCGATCACTACAGGTACTAATCAGGCGCAACAAAATTCAATATTGAATGGCCAAATATTGAATATCAATGTTTTATCATGGCGAAAAAGCTTTATCGGTTTGTTGAGTACCTATTCTTTGTGGCTTTTGTTTCGCTGGCTTTTTCGTGTGCCAACATCGTATCGCCTACCGGGGGGCCTAAAGATATTACCCCCCCGAAAGTAAAAACCACCGAACCGCCTAATTATTCGGCGGGTTTTACCGGAAACAAAATCAGGATAACATTCAATGAGTATGTTGTGCTGGAGGATCAGGCAAACCAGGTTGTGGTTTCGCCCCCTGTAGAAAAAGAAGTCGAATTCAATATCAGTGGCAAATCAATAATAATTGACTTGCCTGATAATATCAGGGATTCGATTACCTATACCGTCAATTTCGGTACGTCCATCAAAGACCTTAATGAAGGAAATCCGCTGCGTAATTACGAATTTGTTTTCTCGAAAGGCAGTGCGGTGGATTCGATGAGCATACAGGGACGCGTGTATGATGCACTGTTGCGCGACCCACAGAACGGTGTCCTCGTCATGCTTTATGATGCCGGCGATGATTCGTTGCCCATAAAATCCCGGCCACTGTACCTGGCAAAGACCAATGCAGAAGGCAATTTTGTAATCGGTAATATTAAAAAACAAAAGTATAAGATATTTGCCCTCAGGGATATGAATGCCGATATGCTGTTTAACCAGCCTACCGAATCCATTGCTTTTGCCGACAGTACGCTTACGCCTCAATACATTGTGAAAAAAACCGATACGGCTAAAATAAAGGCGGATTCTTCTTCAATCGCGCAGGACAGCCTTATGCCTGTTGAACCGGTACGCAACACTATTCTCTATCTGTTTACACAAAAAGATACCAGTCAAAAACTGTTGAAAGCGCGTTCGGATGAATATCGTCAGTGCAAATTTGTTTTTAAAAACCCGGTTAAAGATTTGCAGATTATTGTTACAAACAGGCAACTACCTGAAAACTGGAGGGTTGATGAGTTTTCGGCCGGTAAAGATACCCTTGTCTGCTGGTTGAAAGATCCTGATATGGATACGCTGAAAATGATTTTTATGGATAAGGGGATTGTTTTTGATACTGCCGAATTAGCCCTGAAGCCCAAACCGTCAGACCAACAAGCTGTTAAAAAACCTTCGGGAAAGGGATTGATTGCTGATAATTGGAAAAAAAACAAGGTAACGGCCAATGTTTCAGGTGCCGGACCGCTTCCTTATTATCTGCCAGTCAGCTTGCGCCTGACAAATCCCATCGAAAAAACCGATTTTACCAACATTCGCCTGGAAGAAAAAGTGGATAGTGTTTATAAGGAAATCAGTCCCGATGCAATTACCGGAGATACTGCTTCAAAACGTTTGTTTTACATTAATTATAAGTGGGTGCCTGAAAAAATATACCGGATGGTTGTATTGCCAGGAGCTTTTACCGACATCTATGGAACTGAAAACGACTCTCTTGTGGCGAATTTTTCGGCCAACAGCCCCGAAAATTACGGCCGCTTGTTATTTTCCCTCAATTCAAATGAACCTGGTTTTTCATATATTGTACAGTTATTAAAAGAAGATAAGTCATTCATAGAACAACGCCAGGCAGCAGTCGGCGGCCGTATGGTTTTTGAAAACATAGTCCCGGCTAATTACCGGATTCGTGTGATTAAGGATGAAAACAACAATGGCCGGTGGGACGAGGGTGATTATTTTCAAAAACGCCAACCCGAGCCGGTATTTTATTTTCCACAAGTGATTACCATCAGGGCAAACTGGGACACAGAATATGAGTTTGTATTGTAGTTTATAGTGTTGGTTTTTAAAAATTTAGCTTTTGCGGTAAAATAAATATTAACTTTTTTTAACATCATTTCAAAATAGGTATAAATTTGCAAAAAAAATTTTGTCATGAAAATTTCGCACATCGAACACATCGGAATAGCTGTTAAAAATCTTGAAGACAGTATCAAGTATTACGAAAACGTGCTGGGTTTCAAGTGTTATGCTATTGAAGAAGTGACAGAACAAAAAGTAAAAACAGCTTTTTTTATGGTGGGACAGACCAAGATTGAGCTGTTGGAATCTACTGATCCTGAAGGCCCGATAGGAAAATTCATCGAAAAAAAAGGTGAAGGTATTCATCACCTTGCCTTTGCAGCACAAGACCTGGAATCTTCTTTAGCCGAAATGGAATCCAAAGGCGTAGAGCTTATCGACAAAACACCCCGCAAAGGAGCTGAAGGACTGCATATTGCTTTTTTGCATCCCAAATCAACCCTGGGTGTTTTAACCGAATTATGCGAAGATAAAAGCAAAAAGTAAACGATAAAAGCAATAAATTTTAAAAAAGAAATCTAAAAATCAATACATTATAAATATGGCCTTACAAGATAAAATTAAAGAATTACTCGACAAAAGGGATCTGGCAAAGCTCGGCGGTGGGCAGAAACGCATTGATTCCCAGCATAAAAAAGGAAAACTCACTGCCCGTGAACGTATCGAAATGCTTCTCGACGAAGGAAGTTTCGAGGAGTTTGACATGTTTGTGACACATCGTTGCACTAACTTTGGTTTGGAAAAAGAAACCTATATGTCGGACGGCGTTGTTACCGGCTTTGGAACTATTGACGGCCGCCTGGTGTATGTTTTTGCACAGGACTTTACGGTTTTTGGCGGGTCGCTCTCCGAGACATTTGCTCAAAAGATTTGCAAAGTAATGGATATGGCCATGAAAGTCGGAGCTCCTGTAATCGGTATCAATGATAGTGGCGGCGCCCGAATTCAGGAAGGTGTTACCAGTCTGGCCGGTTATGCAGAGATTTTTCAGCGCAACATCATGGCTTCGGGTGTGATACCTCAGATTTCGGCTATTTTCGGTCCTTGTGCCGGCGGCGCCGTTTATTCTCCGGCTCTTACCGATTTTATCATGATGACCAAAAAGAGCAGTTATATGTTTGTTACCGGCCCCAAGGTGGTAAAAACGGTTACCGGCGAAGTGGTCACTGATGAAGAACTGGGTGGCGCTATGGTACATGCTTCAAAATCAGGCGTGAATCATTTTGTGGCAGAAGACGAACAGGAAGGCATGCAGCTGATACGCAAACTTCTGAGCTATATGCCCCAGAATAATCTGGAAGATCCTCCATTGGCAACCTGCGAAGATCCTATCGACCGGCTCGAAGATTTTCTTAATGACATTGTTCCGGATAATCCCAACAAACCTTATGATGTAAAAGATATCATTCACGCCATCGTGGATTATAATGAATTTTTGGAGGTGATGAGGCATTTTGCACCGAATATTATCATTGGTTTTGCACGTTTCAACGGGATGTCTGTTGGCGTTATAGCCAATCAGCCCAACTATCTCGCCGGTGTGCTCGATATCAATGCTTCACGCAAAGCTGCCCGTTTTGTCCGTTTCTGTGATGCATTTAATATTCCCCTGGTTACCCTGGTGGATGTTCCGGGATTTTTACCCGGCACCACGCAGGAATATGGCGGTATTATTATCCATGGCGCAAAACTTCTGTATGCGTATGGAGAAGCAACTGTGCCTAAAGTTACCGTTACCCTTCGTAAATCATACGGTGGCGCACACGATGTAATGAGCTCAAAACAGCTTCGCGGAGATATCAACTACGCATGGCCTTCAGCCGAAATCGCCGTCATGGGACCCAAAGGCGCTATCGAAGTTTTGTATCAGAAAGAATTGAAGGAAATAACCGATGAAGCTCAAAAAGCAGCTTTCATTGCCGAAAAGGAAAACGAATACAAGGACAAATTCGCTAATCCTTACCAGGCTGCAAAATTCGGATACATTGATGATGTAATTGAACCACGGAATACCCGCTTCAGAATCATCCGCGCCTTACAGTCGCTGGCAACCAAAAAAGACCAGAATCCTCCTAAAAAACATTCCAATTTACCACTTTAATCTGATGGGTCATGGCAGTTTTTAAAAAGAAAAAAATAGAACCACCGGTGGTTGAAGTTGTACCGGAAGAAATTAATCCCGATGAGGTGTCGGCGGTTATTGCAATGGCACTTGATTTACATCTGAAAGATATACATGATTATGAAAAAACCGTGTTGACAATTCAGAAAGTCATGCGACCTTATTCTCCCTGGAGTTCAAAGTTTTACGGACTCAGGCAGATGCCTTTGCATATTCCCCGTCAAAGATTAAAATAATTGTCAATAATCCAAAAAAGCAAAAATATGGGTAAGTATAAATTTAAAATTAATGAAAAACAATACGATGTTGAAATAGCGAACATCGATGATAATATTGCAGATGTGGTTGTTAACGGAAAGTCCTATAAAGTGGAAGTAGAAAAGTCGTTGCAAACCACCAAAACCCCCAAGCTGGTCAGAACAATGGCCGTTCCTTCCACGGATGGTTCGCCGCAAACGGCAAAAACCTCTTCGCCTTCGGCCCCCAAAGGCAGTGGCGTGGTAAAATCTCCGTTGCCGGGTTTAATTTTGAATATCTATGTTAATGTTGGCGATCCCGTTTCTATCGGCCAGAAAATTATTACCCTTGAAGCCATGAAAATGGAAAACAATATCAACTCCGATAAAGAAGGTAGAGTAACCAGCATTAAAGTGAAAAAAGGTGACTCCGTTATGGAAGGTGATGTATTAATTGAAATCGGATAAAAATTTTTTGACATGGATCCAGTTATGATTTATTGGATAGTTTTTATTGGACTATTCATTACCGTTTTTATTATTGACTTATATGTTACCGACCACCGTAAAGGTGCGCTTACAGTTAAAGCCTCCTTAAAATGGACAGGCCTATGGATTAGCATCGCGTTGCTTTTCGGAGTGTCCCTTTATTTCTTCTTTCCGCAAAATCCTGACAGCGCGGTGAAAACAGCCCCTGTTATGATGACAAAATTCATTGCGGGTTATCTTACCGAGTACTCCCTGTCGGTGGATAACCTTTTTGTATTTATCATGATTTTTTCGATGATGGCCGTTAGCCAGAAAAACCAGCCCCGCTTATTAAAACTTGGGATATTGATTTCTATCGCTCTCAGGATTTTATTCATTTTGGTTGGTATGGAACTGGTGGAAAAGTTTCATTGGATTATTTATGTGTTTGGTGTGATTCTGATCTGGACGGCCTATAAAATGGCTTTTTCGAAAGAAGATGATCAGGTGGACCCCTCTAAAAATATTCTTTTCAAAGGAGCCTCTAAGCTTTTCCCTGTTGATCCGGACAAAGATCCTCACAAGTTTTTTAATAAAATAAACGGGAAATGGCACATTACTTCCATATTTTTGGTGCTGCTGGTAATCGGATCCACCGACGTGTTGTTTGCTGTGGATTCTATCCCGGCCATCATTGGGGTTATCAAAGAAGGAGCTACCAACATCCTGACTCCTGAAGAAGAAAATTTCATTGCCATCACTTCCAATGTGTTTGCCGTTATGGGTTTGATTTCCTTATTTTTTGCCCTTAAAGGGATTATCGGCCTGTTCCGCTTTTTAAAACACGGCGTGAGTTTCATCCTGTTATTTATTGGTGCAAAAATGCTGTTGTCGGCCATCCCGGCAGTAATGGGATTTTTCTCCAATCATTCCTGGGTGTCTCTGGTGGTCATTATTGCCACGTTAACTCTTAGCATACTGCTGTCCATGTTGATTTCTGAAAAGAAAGAAATTGACCAGCTAAAAGATGAAGTGGATGATTTAAAAGAAAATATATTAAATTAGAAAATATTAAGAATTATGGATTTACAAAGTTTGTTGCCGGTTATTTATAGCATTACCTGGCAAAATCTGGTAATGATTGCCGTGGGTTTAACACTCATTTATCTTGCCATTGCAAAGGAATACGAACCAAATTTACTGTTGCCAATGGGTTTTGGGGCAGTGTTAGTGAACATCCCCTTGACTTCCGCACTTACACAAATTGATCCGGTAACCGGAAAAGCGTTGGAAGGAGCTTTGTCTGTTTTTTACGAAGCCGGTATTGCCAATGAAGTGTTCCCGTTGCTTATTTTCATTGCTATCGGGGCGATGATAGATTTTTCGCCTTTATTCAAAAATCCTTTGTTATTATTATTCGGTGCGGCCGCCCAGTTTGGGATATTCCTGACAATGATGGGTGCCACATTGCTCGGATTCGACCTGAAGGAAGCCGCTTCTATAGGTATTATCGGTGCAGCCGATGGCCCCACATCCATTTTCGTCTCGTCGAGGTTTGCACCCAATTTGTTAGGTCCTATTTCTGTGGCCGCTTATTCCTACATGGCCTTAGTACCTATCATTCAGCCTCCGGTAATCCGTCTGCTGACTACCAAGAAAGAACGTTGCATTCATATGGAAGCACATGCCAAAAGTGTTTCGAAAACCTCTCTTATAGTTTTTCCTATTGTTGTAACCATCTTTGCCGGTATTATTGCGCCTTCATCGCTGGCACTTATCGGATTTCTGATGTTTGGAAACCTTATCAGAGAATGCGGCGTGCTGAATAAGCTCTCGTTGGCAGCTCAGAATGAATTATCCAGTATCGTAACCATATTGCTTGGAATCAGTATTGCCAGCACCATGACTGCTGACCGCTTTGTAAGGCTGGATACCCTGATGATCATAGGCCTGGGTCTGGTTGCTTTTATCTTCGATACTTTTGGAGGTGTGATGTTTGCCAAGCTTATGAACATCTTCCTGCCTTCACGAAAAAAAATCAACCCGATGGTGGGTGCCTGCGGTATTTCTGCCTTCCCCATGTCGGCCCGTGTAATTCATGGTATGGGACAAAAAGAAGACCCCACCAATTATTTGCTGATGCATGCCGTTAGCGCCAACGTGGGCGGACAAATCGGATCCGTGGTGGCCGGCGGTCTCATCCTTTCATTAATTCCTTTATTTTGCTAAATACGGAGGATAAAAACTATGATGAATAATTTTGAAGCAGCATTGGAAGTTACCGGCCTTGGAATGTTAGGGATATTTATTTTTATGATAATTTTCTACTTTGCCATTCAGGCAATAGATAAGTTATTTCCCCATAAACAAAAGGCTGATTAATACCTTTTTGTCCTGGTTCATTAATAGAATTATGCCCTGACAGGTGGCGTAGCGATGCGTTTGTTAATACAGAAAACTACTGCCTCCCACAAACTCCCTTAATATGGATGTTGGCGGAATGCCGCGAGAATCCATGGATTTGAAGTAACTGAAAAACTTCAGCAGCCTTTTGGCTTCCGAATATTCAGGGTTGTTTGACTGTACCTCCATCAGAATGTGCTCAGCATACTGTTTGATAACAGCCAATTCATAGATCTGGGCCGAATTAAACATGATGTCGGCATCTTCCTGAAAAGGAAAAATATGTTTTTCTTCTCCTTTGACCACGCTGGGCCAGCGCGAAATGGTGTCCAGGGCCGAATATTTCCGGTACCTGAAATCACGCACTATTCGTCGTATCAGCCGGTTGTCCGTGGTGCTTATCCGGTTGTGGTCATCAATGTTTAAGGTGGTCAGGGCTGAAACATAAATCTTGAATTTAGCCCGGGATTCAATGGTGGAGGTTAGTTGAGGGTTCAAACCGTGGATACCTTCAATTATCAGGATGTTTTCGGGTTGCATCTGCATGGTTTCACCGTTATAAAAACGCGAACCCGATTCAAAAGAAAATTTTGGTAATTTTATTCTGTTGCCTTGCAAAAGCTCTGTAAGGTTATTGTTAAATAATTCTATATCAATGGCTTCCAGGGCTTCGAAATCGTACTGGCCGTTTTCATCCAGCGGGGTTTTGTCGCGGCTCACAAAATAATTGTCGAGCGATAAATTCAAAGGTTTAATACCGTTGACAAGCAGTTGTATGGCCAGCCTTTTTCCGAACGTGGTTTTTCCGCTCGACGATGGGCCGCTGATAAGAACCACCCTGACTTCGTCTTTACGTGTATTAATCATGTCGGCTATCTGGCTGATTTTTTTCTCATGCAATGCTTCCGACACTTTTATCAATAGTTCCGATTTGCCTTCTGAAATATACTTATTGAGTTCACCCACGTTGGTAACGTCGAGAATCTGATTCCATTCAGAGAATTCTTTTAAAATCTCAAACATTTTTTCCTGCATGATCAGGGTGTCCACTCTTCCGGGGTCGTCTTTTTTAGGAAGTTGCAGCAACATCCCGTCGTAATACCTGTTCAGGTCAAAAACTTTAACGTATCCCGTGGATGGCACCAGATACCCATAAAAGGAATCTATACAGCCATCAATTTCATAATATTTTGCGTAGTTCTCACCCCGGTGCCTCAGGATATTTATCTTGTCTGTCAGTCCGCTGGCTTCAAATTTTTTTATCACCACTTCCGTTTCTTCCACAAAGTTGTTAAAAGGGATATCCGCTTCAATAATTTCATGCATGCGGGCTTTTATTTTCAGGATGTCGGCATCGCTGAGTTCTTTTTCCATGTGGTTAATACTGCAAAAATATCCTTTGGAAATATTGTGGTTGATGCGTAAACGGGCATTGGGAAATAAATCATTAACTGCTTTGTACAGGACAAACGAAAGACTTCTCAGGTACATGCGCATACCATCAGGATGGGTAATATCAATAAAACCGATTTTTTTGGGCTGATACACTTCGTAGGACAGTTCTTCAACGCAATTGTTAACCAAGGCTCCAAGTATGGGATAGTCTAGTTTGACATTTAAAATTTCAGCAATTTGCATAAGTGAAGTACCCCGGGGAATGTCGCGGATGACTCCATTGTTTAAGCACCTGACTTTAATAGTGGTGGCGTTATTTTTAGTTTCTAACATGTTGATAAATAATAATTAAATGGCAATATAAAATATGTTTTGTATTTTGTGTAGTTCGTGTTACAATAATTTTGCAAATTTAAACAAAATAAGTATCCGGTTTTTATGCCGGACCTTGAGCGAATGAATCCTGATTGGAAAAAATTTCATATTTTTGTACTCATCAACTATGGCTTAAAACTTTCGCATGGAGAATTTTATTGTTTCAGCCCGAAAATACCGTCCTGCTACCTTTGATACGGTTGTTGGACAGCATTCCATCACCTCAACGCTAAAAAATGCCATTAAATCGCAGCAGCTGGCGCAGGCGTTTTTATTTTGCGGGCCGCGCGGGGTAGGAAAAACCACCTGTGCCCGCATTCTGGCAAAAACTATCAACTGCCTGAACCTTAACGAGAATTTTGAGGCCTGTAACCAATGTGTTTCCTGCAAATCATTCAACGAGCTTACCTCATTCAATATACATGAGCTTGATGCTGCCTCCAACAACTCTGTTGACGATATCCGCACCCTGGTGGAACAGGTGCGCATTCCTCCGCAAGCCGGTAAATACAAAGTGTATATCATCGATGAGGTGCACATGCTTTCGGCTGCCGCTTTCAATGCCTTTCTCAAAACGCTGGAAGAGCCTCCTGCCTATGCAAAATTTATTCTGGCCACAACCGAAAAACATAAAATTCTTCCTACTATATTGTCGCGTTGCCAGATTTTCGATTTTAAAAGAATCACGGTCAATGATATGGCCAATTACCTGGCTTATGTAGCTAATTGCGAGAACATTGAGGCCGAGCCCGACGCCCTGCACCTGATTGCTCAGAAAGCCGATGGCGCCATGCGTGATGCCCTTTCCATTTTCGACCAGATTGCTATTTCTTCCGATAATAAAATTACATTCCGGGCGGTACTCGAAAACCTTAATATTCTGGATTATGAATATTATTTTAAAATGACAGTGCTTATCCTCGAAAATAAAACTTTTGAAGCGCTCAATCTCATAGATACTGTGTTGGAAAATGGCTTCGAAGGTCAGGTTTTTCTTTCGGGATTTGCAGCGCATCTTCGCGACCTGCTGGTGTGTAAGGACGATGTTACTATAAAACTCCTCGAGGCCAGTGAAAATATTAAAAACAAATATTTGATGCTGGCCCGGCAGTGCCCGGAGGCGTTTCTGACCAGAAACCTTGAAATAGCCAACCGGTTTGATTTCGAATATAAAAACAGCAATCATAAACGCCTGCACCTCGAAATGGCTTTCATTAAAATGTGCAGTAATGCGCAACATGTTGCTGTAACGGACACCTCGCAAAACACGGAAATCAAAAAAAAAACTGAACCTGTAAGCACTGAAGTTCCAAAAATACCGGAAGCGCCTCAGAAAACTCAAGCCACACAAGCCATTCCGAGCCAACCGACTGTTAAAAAAGCGGTGGCATCGGCCAAATCTGTGATCTCCATAAAGGACGAAACCGATGATAAAAAAACCGAGGTAAATGACGTCATCATTAATTATGGTAATGAGCCTTACGACCTGGAGAAAATTCATCAATTGTGGCCCGAATTTATCAGCAAATTTGATAAACACCCCAGTTTTTATACGGCTCTCAAAGGAGATTTACCCACACAGGATCACGATGGCAATATTAAATTTGTTTTTGAAAACAACCTGACTTTGAACGAGTTTGTTTCGAAAAAGCCGGAAATACTTGAATTTTTCAGAAGCGCCCTGCATAACAGTTCTTTCGAAATGTACGGCGAGGTGGCCGTCAAAGAAGACCTACAAAGAAAGCCCTATACTCCGGATGAAAAATATAATGAGATGAACCGGAAAAATCCCGAACTGAAAAACTTTAAAGAACAACTGGACCTGGATATTGACTATTGATTTTTTCAAAAAAACTTCCCGCGATATGATTTTCACTTGGTGATGCCGGATAATAGTGTGTCTGTGATTGTTAGAAAAATTGTAACAAAAACAGTCCAGCCACATCAAAAGAAACACATTAAAACCTCTGCGAAAAAATTAAACGAATAATAAAAATAAATTTTTAACATGACAAGTTTACGAACATTACTTTATGGCGCACTTGCTTTTGCGTGCCTCACATCGGTTACCTACGGGCAAAAAACAGTCAATCTGAAAGACAGTATTCCTGTTGACCCTGCTGTGTTAATCGGAAAACTCGACAACGGGCTGACCTATTATATCCGTCAGAACAAAAAACCTGAAAACCGTGTAGAACTGCGGCTGGCCGTCAATGCCGGATCAATTCTCGAAAACCACAGTCAGCGGGGACTGGCACATTTTACCGAACATATGTGTTTTAACGGAACCAAGACTTTTTCAGGTAATAAAATGATTGATTATTTGCAGAAATACGGAATCACCTTTGGCAAAGAAATTAATGCCTATACCGGTTTCGATCAGACAGTGTATATGATTCAGTTGCCTGCAGATAATGTGAGCCTGCTTGATACCGGGATGCTGATTATCGAAGATTGGGCTCACAATGTTACCTTTGATAGCAAGGAGATTGATAAGGAACGGGGCATTATTACCGAAGAGTGGCGCATGGGTCTTGGCGCCGACGATCGTATGATGAAAAAATGGTTCCCGGTGGTTTTCAAAAACTCTAAATATGCCGAACGCCTGCCCATAGGGGATATTGATGTGATTAAAAACGCGCCTTACGATACGCTGAGGGCATTTTATAAATCATGGTACCGCCCCAACCTTCAGGCGGTGGTTGTGGTAGGTGATATCGATGTGAAAAAAATGGAAGAAAAAGTCAGGCAGTTGTTCGGAGGCATTCAAAACCCGGCCAATACCCGCCCACGGCCCAACATTGATATTCCCGACAATACAGAACCACTGATCAGCATTGTTACCGACAAAGAAGCCACCAACTCGATGATATTTGTCATCTATAAGCATAAAGCCAGTGTGGATTATACGCTGGAAGATTATAAAGTAGCCCTGACAGCCGATTTGTATAATGAAATGCTCAACGCCCGCCTGAAAGAAATCACCGTACAACCCGATGCTCCTTTTATTATGGCGCAGGCCGACTATGGCAATTTTCTGGCGCGTTCAACCGATGCCTACCAGTTGTTTGCCTATCCCAAAGAAAATCAAATCGAAAAAGCTTTTGAAACGCTGCTTCTCGAAAACGAAAGAGTCCGCCAGTTTGGATTTACAGCTACCGAGTTTGAACGCACCAAAGAGCAGATGCTGAATGACTTTGAAAAGAATTCCAAAGAATTTGATAAAACGGAATCAGAAAATTATGCCGATGATTATGTGGAGAATTTTTTAAGCCAGGCCATCATCCCGGGCGCAAAAAGCGAGTTTAAGCTGGCCAAAAAGTTCTTACCCGAAATTTCACTCGACGATGTCAACGCCCTGGCTGCTAAATGGATTACCAATGATAATATGGCCGTGGTGGTTACCGCTCCCGAAAAAGACGGGAACAAAATGCCGACAGAAAAGGTGCTCACCGACATTATTTCAGCGTCCAAAAATGCCAAATTGACCGCCTATGTGGATAAATTTAAAGCTGAGCCATTGGTAAAGGACGAACTTACCGGCAGTAAAGTAGTTTCCAAAAACGAAAACAAAGAATTGGGATTCACCGAGCTTACTTTTGGTAACGGCGTTAAAGCGGTTATAAAAAAAACTGATTTCAAAAATAATGAAATACTGATAAGGGCATACAGCCCGGGCGGTTTGTCATTATACCCAGACCAGGATTATGTATCGGCGTTTTTTGCCAGCAGCATCATCAACGAAAGCGGAGTGGGCAATTTTGACAACACCGAACTGGAGAAAAAACTTAAAGGCAAGGATATTGAAATAGGCCCTTATATTGATGATCTTAAAGAAGGATTTGTTGGGAAAAGCAGCCCTAAAGATTTTGAAACACTCCTGCAACTTACCTACTTATATTGTAAAGAACCCCGTAAAGATACCGCTGCTTTTGATGCGTTTATGCAAAACATGAAAACCCAGTTGAAATTTATCGGGTCGAGTCCTGTGTATGCATTTATCGACACCCTGCTGAAAACCGCCTCGGGCAACAGCCCCAGGGTAATAGCCATTCCAAGTCAGAAACAGTTAAATGAAGTGGATCTCGAAGTGGCTTACAGGATTTACAAAGAACGGTTTATCAATGCCAACGATCTCAAATTTTTCATAGTCGGAAACATTGATGCGGACTCTATTACTCCTGTGCTCGAAAAGTATCTTGGCAGCTTACCAGGAACGGCCAAATCTGAACAATGGCTGGATAAAAGCCCGAAATTCCCTGCCGGCATCACAGACCTGGAAATCAAGAAAGGCACTGATCCCAAAAGCATGGTGGGCATTGTTATGAACGAGAAATTTGAATGGAACGACAAAAACCGCCTCTGTCTGCGTATGGCAAAGGAGGTATTAAGCATTAAACTTATCGAAGTAATACGCGAGGAAATGAGCGGTGTGTATTCTCCTCAGATTCAGATGGATGCTTCACGCTATCCCTCCACTGAATATACTCTTATGGTTATGTTTGGCTGCTCTCCTCAAAATACCAATAAACTTACCAAGGCGGTGTTTAAGATTATACAGGAGTTGCGTACCAAAGGTCCTCAGGAAAACGACCTGAACAAAACCAAAGAAGCCCTCGTCCGCGAAAGGGAAGTGGATGCCAAAACCAACAAATTCTGGCTCGAAAGACTTGAATCATTTTATTTTAATGGCGATGATATAAGTTTAATTACTGATTATACGAATAAGGTAAATGCAATTACCTCTGCTGATATTCAGGAATTTGTAGCTAAATATTTTGTGAAAGATCATTATGTGAGGGTGGTGCTGAAACCACTAAAGAAAAAATAAATAGAAGTGTCTGTAATAAAAACCGCTTGATAAAGGCGGTTTTTATTATTATAAGCATGAAACAAATTCATGATTATAAGCATGAAACAAATTCATGAGTTCATGTTATTAAAAGTATGATCCTTATCGAAAAAAAAATAGCCTATGAAAATTATTTCAACAGCAATTTTATTAATGCTTACCATAATAGTGGTTCCTCTTAGCAGTTACTTTTTCGGGATATCCCTGGGTCCGGTTGAGCGGCAGACACTGCAAACACTGATGATAATTACTGCTATAGTAATTGCTTACACTTTTATTGTGGGTGAGATTACCAACAACAACAGCCAGGTGGATAAGTTGTGGAGTATTGTGCCCATAGTGTATGTTTGGGTCATTGCTGCTTACGGCAATTATTCACCGCGGCTTGTCTTAATGGGTGTCCTGGTAACCTTGTGGGGTGCACGCCTAACAGCCAATTTTGCTCTTAAAGGCGCTTATCAATGGCGGTTCTGGGCCGGTGAAGAAGATTACCGCTGGAAAGTGCTGCGTCAGAAACCTGAATTTTCGCCACGATGGAAATGGACACTTTTTAATCTTTTTTTTATTTCTGGTTATCAGAATATATTGATACTGCTTATCACTCTCCCTGCCCTGATTGCCCTGCAAAACAACAATGTCCCGGCCGGGGTTTTTGATTATGTGATAAGCGCACTGTTCCTGTTTTTCCTGGTTTTTGAAACCATTGCCGATGTGCAGCAGTGGAAATTTCAAAGCAAAAAATGGGCGATGATCAAAGCGGGAGCAGAGCTTATCGGTGATTATAAAAAAGGTTTTTTGGATAAAGGTCTTTGGGCATACAGCCGTCATCCCAATTATTTTGCAGAACAATCGGTGTGGATTTGTTTCTATTTCTTTGGTGTTGCTGCGGGTGGCTATTGGCTCAACTGGAGCGTTGCGGGCTGCCTTCTGCTGGTCATCCTGTTTCAGGGCAGCTCCGCATTGAGCGAGGAATTGAGTGCGGGAAAATACCCCGAATATAAAGAGTATAAAAAAAGAGTGTTACGATTCCTGCCTGTTAAAATCTCCGGAAAATAATACTCTTATTAAATAAGACCAATGAGGAAATTGATTTCATATTGGTTATGTCGGTTGAGTAACTGTTGGAGTTCAACGTGAGAATGTACCATTGGATTTCTATCGATACCGTATAAGTATAATACTTCCGGGGAATTACCGGAACAATACAGAAAAATTTTTTTATAATTTTTTGGATGCGTGAAAATGCTTCATGGTGTGTGTTTTACACAGTATGTCGAAATTAACGCATTCTAAAAGCTATGTTTTTTAAAAAAAATTTAAACTCTTCAATTATATTTGTAAAAAAATTAAATTTTTTACCCTGTAATACAAAAACATTTTCCAGAATGGTATTTCGGGATACAGGAAAATAAAATACTGTTTTAAAATGAGCCATAAGTGCATACGGAACGGGTTGCTTGTTGTCTTCCTGAGTATTTTTTTATATAGTTGCAAAAGTTTTCAAAGTTCCCGGGTTAACATGGGAAAACCCATTGTCGAATATGTGGCTCCTGAAAGCGACAGCATTAAACTGGTAATCCTTGGAGATACTGCTAAGATGGATTCTGTGATAAAAGTTATTGTTAGTAACTCCAATAGCATCTATGATGTCATTCCTTCTTTCCCCTGGCCTCCGCCACGGGCATCTTCCATGATGGTGATGCCTTCGTCTTTTACCAGACAGTTCAATCGTTCAAATACCACACTGGGTAGTGTAAGCAGAAGAATAACCGAAGTGCTTGAATCTTGCGGATATGTTGAGAAAAGTTTTTTTGCCGTTCCCGATGGTTTTGCCCTCGTTACCCGTCTCGAACAATATAAACCCGATGGAGCGCCCATGGACAGCCCACACCGTTGGGATACTATCCCGGCTCCGATGAGCAGATTTTCGTTGGGAGAATACCTGAGCCGGCTTTTCTTTGCAAAACCAGGCTTGTTCAGAATAGTGGTGTTTGTTGTTTCGCCACATGCATTTAATCAAACCTCCGAAAAAATTGATGAAAAAACGGCTATAGATTGGTTACGGGAAGGGGCTAATAAAGTGCCGGCTTCTATCTCTGAAAAAAAATACTCAGTTCACTATGCTATTACTGCCCTGGTTTACGAATTTAAAAAAACCGAAGGAGGCGATGCCATGCAGTACACAAGCACGCTAACCTGCCGCGACCATTTAATTAAATCCGGAATTTTAAAATAAACACCTATGAGAATTTCCTGGGAAAAATGTAAAAAAAAGCTGGCTATCTTGTGGTTTGCCGGTGCGGGCTTTATTTTCTTTATCATGCTGCTACAGACCATACTGGGAAGATATGCAGAAAATGCAGACCAGGCCTGGAGCTGGTTTTTGCCCACAATTATACCTACCTTGTCGCTCATCATAGGGGTTTTGGCGATGGACAGCATGAGCGCGGAAAAAGATAAACATACCGTGAAAAAATTCTTTTTCAAGCTCTCTTATTTTTTGTCGCTGGCATATTTTATCGTGTTGTCCACTACCTTGCTGATGCAGCCTTTTTCGCCGGTAAGCTACCTTGACCTGATGAAAATGTCGAACCTTTGGCTTACGCCCTTGCAGGGCTTGGTAGGCGCGGCCCTGGGAGCATTTTTTATTCAGAAAGAAAAAAGTTGACATGGGGACAGGCAGGCATGGATTTTTTTTTGCATTTAGCGCAATGAGCATTATTGATTGCGATTACGTTGTTTTTTTGAACAGCCTTATGTAAAATATTTATGTGATTGAAAAAAGACTAGGTGGGGAGAGACTAGGTAAACACCCAATTTTCGAAAAGTTTTAAAGTGAACGTGACCCGGAAAATTCTTCAATATTTTATTTTAGTACCATTCTTAGTAATCGTAAATGGGTTATCTGCCCAGCAATACCATTTCCAAATATTTAATTATGAGCAAGGACTTGCACAGCAGTGCTTATCGTAGCTTGAAAAACACTTGCCTTGGTTATTTACCTGGTATGATTTTATCGAACTTAAATTCCCCAATACAAGCAATGCTAGATAGTCACTTTGCGGATTAAAAAAACAAACTAAGAAATCATAATGGACTGTCATTAGCGAGAAAAAAATTTTTATTGACGGGTTTTTAAAGGCATGAGAGACCTCTAAAAATATCAACGGACCTTGTTGAATCAAAGTCGGCTGTTTGCATTTTCGTTGGCTGCTGCATTATCCCTGATAGGTTTTTCCCCAGCAGAGCCTACTTCCGTTTATGCAGATTTCACAATGCTATCTGAAGTTTTCTTGTCATCAACAAATTTGAAAAATAAAAACCATTATAAATGTCTATTACTCCTGATTTTTGGTTATTAATAAAACCGTTCTGAATGGGGCGGTTTTTTGTTGATAAAAATTCTCTCAACATTTATATTTTATTTTTAAATTATCCCACATTACGCATTAAATACTTTTATTACGTAGCAATAGGACTAATCAATCATTATCTTCTAATAATCAATAGCATATGATTTTATTCGTTAATGCGTAATCGACAAAGAAAATGTAATACCGCCATAGCGGAAACATTTTCTAAGTCGGGGTTACCCAGATACAGCGCACGATGCCACCCACTGCGCAATAGTTCACTACGTTCCTATTGCTCAATCTGGGATTATTCTGAAGATACAGTGCTTGCCCGCAAATTCAGCAACCTAAATTTATTCAGGCCACCGGCATGATTACATCTTTATGAATTGTTTCGTAATAACTCCGCCTTCTTTCGATATGATACGGGTTATATAAGCGCCCTGATCCAGTTTTGAGACGTTCACTACAGCGATCGTGCTATTATTGTTGTAATAGCTGAAATTACTGATTTTTCTGCCCCCAATATCGTATATCTCAATAGCGGCAACACCATTCAAAGAATAATTATTGATACCTTGCAGCACAAAATGATCCTGTGCCGGATTGGGATACAGTTTTATGTTCTCCGCCACATCACTATGGTTTTCAGGAACATTAGCAACATATCCATTTACATCAATAACAACTATCTGATTAATGGGCGGATTTACCGCTGTGGTAACCGTAAACAATGAATCAGGCCAGCGAACCACTATAGAGTCAATAGAATTATGAGCCCCCAACCCGAAAACCAGATTAAAAGGTTGCTGCCCGCATTTATTTCCCCTTCCGGCATACACATCTCTCATTTTTACCAGAGAATCTGCATAAACATAGATCCTTGCACCGATAGAATTATAGTTACATCCGGCGGGAGCAATTAGTTTAACGGTAACCCAGTTGTTTTGGTTGCCTATTTCATTTCGTAATAAATATGTTTTTACAGTGCCATCTTTAGCGAATATAAGATCATCGTCACCGTCAAGATCGTAATCCAGGGGTTCCGATGCATGTGTATTTGCAAACGTGGTATCGCCAATAAATCCCAGTTCGGCATTAATATCCGAAAAAGTGTGATCGGGATTCTGGTAGAACATGTACAACCTGTCGGAGGCAGGCATATAATGTCCCTGCTGAAGCGACATATCTTCAAGCCCGTCGTTGTCGAAGTCGAACCACGACACATCATAATCACCGTGATGCGTCGATTTCGGAGCATCCCAGGTAACCCTGTTCAGATCCCAATGCAAATGATAGCCTGCGGTTGGGCCTTCATTGATCACGATTGTGCTGCGGCCTTCGTTGGCATCATTTCCTCCATGGACGAGTGCAAGCATCAGGTCCATATCCCCGTCGTTATCAAAATCTTCAGGAGCAGCTATCCAGTTGCAGAGATTCTGTCCGTTATCGCCTTGCATAAATTGTGTATCGTAGCCGGTTATGGCCGACACGTCGGAAAAAGTTCCGTTACCGTTATTTTTCCATAATGTTCCGCCATTTCTGCAATAGGGCGAGGTAATAATATCCGGCCAGCCATCGTTGTTCCAGTCGGTTACCTGACAGCCGTAATCAGGTTCATTTTTAACAGTAAGTCCAGCCGGAGAGGAAACGTCCGTAAAGGTCCCGTCACCGTTGCCTTTATAGAGAAACCCATGATTCCAGATGTTTGAATTATAATTCTTAAAAAAGGTACCCATAAAAACATCCAGATTGCCATCACGGTCATAATCCAGCATCGAATGTCCTGTAGGATTATTTAAAATGGCCGTGTGAATCCCGTTATCAGGTACTGTCAGGAATGCTCCTGTGCCTTCGCCCAGCAATACTTCGCCCCGGTCACCATTATCATAGTAGGACTCCAGATTATACGTATCGTTCCCTGTAATCATGTCAATATTCCCGTCATTATTCACATCGGCAAATACTGCATTCAAAATCCGGTGTCCTGCCGAATCGGGAATGATATTAGCATTGATCCCGGTAATCGGTGTTATATCAAGAAATATTCTGTCAAGCGGATCTGCTGAATTGGTATCCTGCACATTGATATAAACTCTCATGTTGTCTTTGCCATAAATATTTCCGGTCCAGATGCTTAGCAGGTCGGGATAATCATCGTTGTTGACATCTGCAACCATTAAATAAAAAGATTTTACACCACTAAGGCCCACTTGATTTGTAACATTTTTGAACCATGTGGTGTCTTGCGCGTAGTTTTGATCGTTACAAAGAAACAGTCCTAAGATTGTGATTAATAATAGGTAAATTTTTTTCATAAAAATTAATAATTAAAAGTGTTTCTAATAAAAAACCAGGGCGCGGTTAATAATAAACCAAAGGTATTTAATGGTTTTCTAATTAACAAATAATTTTTCAACATTAATATTTTTATTTTATATTTGATGAATAATAATAGCCAACGGATTGACCCGTTGGCTGTGGAAAAAAACTCATATTTATCAAAATCATTTCAATGGTTTATAAATTTTATTCGAATAAAAATTCAAACAAATAAAAAATAATTGAAACAGTATAATATAAAATCCGCATAAAATGGACATAAAAGCCCCTGCTACTGTTGATGAGTATATTGCTCAACTTACAAAAGAAAAAAGTAAACTGCTGAAACAAATAAGAGTTATTGTTAAAGAAATGGCTCCTGACGCTATGGAGGTTATTAGTTTCAGGATGCCGGCATATAAACAAAACGGGATGTTACTCTTTTTTGCAGCGCATAAAAATCACATTGGATTTTATCCCGGTATTTCAGCTGTTGAGGCCTATAAAAAGAAACTGGAGCAGTATAAAACTTCTAAAGGGACTATTCAATTTCCTCTGGATTCGCCACTGCCTCTTGAGCTTATAAAAGAAATCGTGGTATATCGTGTTAATGAAAATTTGCTTAAAAAAAAGAAAAAATGAACAAACCGATCTATACATGTTTGTGGTTTGACGGACAAGCCCACGAAGCAGCGGAATTTTACTGCTCCATTTTTAAAAATTCATCAATAATTTCTGAAACACCTGTGGTTGTCACCTTTCAATTGAATGGTCGCCGGTTTTTAGGAGTGAACGGTGGCCCTTTATATAAGTTTTCTGAAGCTGTTTCTCTTGTTGTTGATTGTGATACACAGGAGGAAATTGATTACTATTGGCAGCGCCTTACTGATGGTGGCGAAGAGAGCATGTGTGGCTGGCTCAAAGATAAATATGGAGTTTCATGGCAAATTATTCCCGAGGTGCTTTACCAGCTAATGAATGATCCGGTTAAAGCACCGCTCGTTTTTGAAAAGTTTTCAAAAATCAGGAAGTTCATCATCGCTGATTTATTGCGATTATAATTTAAAAGTCAGCAGTTGAATTTAATTGGCTATGGAAAAAATTCATATTCATCAAAACCGTTTCAACGGTTTATTAAATTTATTCAAAAAAAATGGTTAAAACCATTACAAAAAAATCATAGCCAACGGTTTAAACCGTTGGCTATTGGAAAAAAACATATTCATCAAAACCGTTTCAACGGTTTATAAAAAAATCATACCATGCCACATTCCTATAATAAAATTTGGATACACGCCATCTGGTCAACCAAATACCGGGATCAATTAATTATGCCAAAAATTGAATTCCAGGTTTATCAATACATGCGGGAACAATTTATTGAATCAGGCTGTCCCGTAAGGATTATTAGCGGAATGCCCGATCATGTGCATTGTTTGTTTTTGTTAAACCCTCAAAAATCAATTGCTGAAATAATTAAGCAAATAAAGGGGAGCACATCTCATTTCATAAATGAACAAAATCTTATTGAAGGTAAATTCTCATGGCAAACGGGTTATGCCGCTTATTCGGTAAGTGAGTCTGCAGTTGAAAAGGTTTTTGAATATATTAAAAATCAAAAATCACATCATGCAAAAATGACCTTTCTCCAGGAGTATAATGATTTTTTAAAATTATATGGATTTGAAAATGGTTAAAACCATTACAAAACACAACAATTCTACCATGAGGCTGTCTCAAAACTACCTTTGCTGAAAATCATCATTACCCCATCCCTGAAGGGAGTGCTGATTTTCAGCGACTTCCACCCTTTAGGGAGGGGAAAAAGAAGGCGGTGAAAATCATAAAATCAACCTTTTGAGACAGCCTCATGGTAGAATTTCTCCCTTCAGCGTTGCCGAAGTACACCCTGTAATCTTCACCATTACGTAATCTCCCGCTTTATGCTTGTCGTCAGTAAATACCACAACTTTATTCTGCGAGTTCCTTCCCGAAAGTTGTGACTCCGATTTTTTCGAACGCCCTTCAATTAATACTTCAAAGGTTTTACCCACATCCTTCTTGTTTTTCGCCAGCGAAAGTTTGTTCTGCAACGCGATGATTTCATTCAACCGCCTGGTTTTTACATCTTCGGGCACATCGTCCTTGTATCGGGCAGCAGCAAAAGTTCCCTGACGTTCCGAATACTTGAACATAAAGGCGCTGTCGTAAGCAGCACGCCGCATGATGTCGAGGGTGTCTTCGTGGTCCTGTTCCGTTTCGCTGCAAAAACCGCTGATGATATCAGTCGAGAGGCTGCATCCGGGGATTCGGGCATATATTTTTTCGATAATGTCCATGTAAGATTCTCGTGTGTAATTTCGTTTCATCAATTTCAAAATCCTGTTACTGCCCGATTGCAGTGGCAGGTGAATTGACTTGCAAATATTATCATGCGAGGCAATAACATCAATAAGTTCATCGGATAAATCTTTCGGATGCGACGTTGCAAATCGTATCCTCAGCGCGGGGTTTATCAAGGCAACCTCGCTTAATAATTTAGGAAAATTGATGTCATTATAATTGTACGAGTTTACATTTTGGCCGAGTAACGTTATTTCGCGAAACCCGTCATTAAATAATCCGGTAGCCTCGCTGATGATGGTTTCCGAAGAACGGCTGCGCTCTTTGCCCCGGGTGTAAGGCACCACGCAATAAGAACAAAAATTCTGGCAACCGCGCATGATCGAGATAAATGCCGAAACGCCATTACTGTCAATCCTCACCGGGTTGATGTCAGCATAGGTTTCTTCGGCCGAAAGCAATATATTGAATGCCTGGCCATGTTCGCAGGCCTGGAAAATCAATTGTGGAAGCTCGCGGTATGAATCCGGCCCGGCAACGATATCTACAATGCCATCTTCGAATAGCTGTTCTTTAAGCCTTTCGGCCATACACCCCAAAATGCCTATCATCAAACCCTTGTTTTTTTTCTTTAGGCTCTTCAGGTGACGAAGGCGGTTAAAGATTCGCTGTTCCGCATTTTCTCTGATAGAACAGGTGTTGAGCAAAATCAACCCGGCATCTTCCGGGGTGGCTGCCTCCGAAAAATTTTCTTTTGTTAAAATGGAAGCCACTATTTCGCTGTCCGAAAAATTCATCTGACAGCCATAGGTCTCAATATAAAACGTTTTTTTCATACCCGCAAATCGGAGGCAAAATTAGCGAAACAACTCATTGAAAAAAAATAAATTGTCGCTGAAAAATTTTTTTTGTTTTATTTTGCACAACTTTTTTACTTACCCAAAAATACATTCATGATAAAAAATCTTGTAATTGTTGAGTCACCGGCAAAAGCCAAAACCATAGAAAAATTTCTTGGTGAAGACTTCACGGTAAGATCATGTTTCGGGCATATCCGCGACCTGTCCAAAAAAGATCTGGGTGTTGATATTCAAAATGGGTTCATCCCTCAATATGAAATTCCGGATGATAAGGCCAAAATCGTCGGCGAGTTGAAAAAAATGTCCAAAGATGCCCAGACGGTGTGGCTCGCCTCCGATGAAGACCGCGAAGGAGAAGCCATCTCGTGGCACCTTAGCGAAGCCCTCCAAATTGATAAGAAAAAGATAAAAAGAATTGCATTTCACGAAATCACCAAAACTGCCATCCAGGAAGCCATTGCCCAACCCCGGCAGATAAACATCGACCTGGTGGATGCACAGCAGGCACGCCGGGTGCTCGACAGGCTGGTGGGGTACGAGCTGTCTCCGTTGTTATGGAAAAAAATTAGACCATCATTGTCGGCAGGCCGTGTTCAGTCTGTTGCCGTGAGGCTTATCGTAGAACGCGAAAATGAAATAAACAACTTTAAATCAGTATCGTTTTATAAAGGATCCGCCATATTTTCCTTTGTGAAAGATAATAAAACCTACCGGATAAAAGCCGAACTATCCAGAAAATTCACTGCTCCTGGCAATGCCATGGATTTTTTGAAAAAATGTATAGGGGCACAATTTCATGTAAAAGACATTGAAACCAAACCCGCCAAAAAGTCGCCCGCACCGCCGTTCACCACTTCGACCTTACAACAGGAAGCCAGCCGTAAACTGGGGTTTTCGGTGTCGAAAACCATGCTCATCGCCCAGCAACTTTACGAGTCGGGAAAAATAACCTATATGCGTACCGATTCGGTGAACCTGTCGAAAATGGCGCTTGCCATGGCGAAAAATGAAATCGAATCCTTTTATGGCCCCGGCTATGTAAAAATCCGCAATTATATCACCAAAAGCAAAGGGGCACAGGAAGCCCACGAAGCTATCAGGCCTACTTATATCAATAATCATGTTATTGAAGGCAACTCCGATCAGAAGAAACTTTATGACCTGATATGGAAGAGAACTATTGCCTCGCAGATGAGTGATGCTGAACTTGAAAAAACAAATGTATATATCGAAAGCCCGTCTATCAGCGATTATTTTCTTGCTACCGGTGAAATTGTAAAGTTCGACGGATTTCTGAAAGTCTATCTCGAATCCACCGATGATGAGGAAGAAGAACAAAAAGGTATTTTGCCGCCTATTGCGCAAGGCGATAAAATGCACCCCGATGAAATCAATGTGGTGGAACGATTTACACAGCAGCCTCCACGATATACCGAAGCCAGCCTGGTGAAAAAGCTTGAAGAGCTTGGCATCGGCAGACCGTCAACTTACGCACCTATCATTTCCACCATTCAAAAAAGAGAATACGTCACCTTTGGTAATAAAGAAGGCGCTGAACGTAAGTACCTCTTCCTCTCACTTATCAATGATAAAATCCAGGAAACGCAAAAAACTGAAAATTTTGGTTACGAAAAAGCCAAACTTTTCCCTACTGATGTAGGTACGCTGGTAAATAATTTCCTGATACAGAATTTTGAAAATATCCTGGACTATAATTTTACAGCCAGCGTGGAAAAAGAGTTTGATGAAATTGCCGAAGGGAAAAAAGCCTGGAACGAAATGATCAGGGAGTTTTATTTTCCTTTCCACAATCAGATCAGTGAGACGGAAAAAACTTCTAAAAAGGTTAGTGGCGTAAGGCTCCTGGGTTTCCATCCTGAAAGCGGCAAAAACATCTATGCCAAACTGGGCAAATTTGGAGGTATGTTGCAACTGGGCGAAAATACCGATGAGGAAAAACCGCGTTTTGTTGGCTTGCTGAAAGGTCAAAGCATCGAAACCATCAGCCTGCAGGAAGCCCTGTCTTTGTTGAGTTTTCCCAAACTCATCGGCACCTACCAGGATACAGAAATTGTAGCCGGATTAGGTCGTTTTGGCCCCTATATCCGCCACGATGGTAAGTTTTATTCCTTGAAAAAAACTGATAATCCGATCACCTTAACCCTCAGCCGGGCCATCGAAATCATAAATGAAAAAATTTCGAAAATAGAAAACAGCACCATAAAGGAATTTGCGGAAAACCCCGGAGTACGCGTATTAAAAGGGCGTTTCGGACCGTACATCTCGATGAATAAAAACAACTACAAAATACCAAAAGAATATAATCCTGCTGACTTAACAATCGAAGATTGCATGCGGATAGCCGAAGAGGCTTCCGGAAAAGAAGGCGCAAAAAAACGACCGGCAAAAAAAACAGGCATAAAAAAAACGGTTGCCAAAAAAACCGCAGCCAAAAAAACCATAACCAAAAAAACCGCAGCAAAAAAAACAACCGTTAAAAAAGCGGTGAAAAAAAGTGTTGCCAAAAAAACGGCAAAAAAATAATGCCCGTTTTTAAGTGAATGGTACGATAATACAAAAGGAAAAATACCTGACAAAAATGGATATTTCTTTATACTTCGAACCGGTCAACATCAATCAAGTATATGATGAAGAACAACAGCATCCCAATCATATAAAAAATGCGTTGTCCATATATACCAAGGAAAATTCATTTCCATCGCTCGACGGTGTTGATATGGCTATTATGGGCGTAAACGAAAGCCGCGCAGCCATTGGCAATAGCGGTTGTAAAGGTGCTCCCGGACAGGTTAGGAAATATTTTTATCCCTTGTTTAAGCACCATAACATAAAAATTGCCGATCTGGGCAATGTAAATCCCGGTAAAGCCATTAACGACACCTATTTTGCTGTGAGCGACATTGCAGCCGCCCTGCTGAAGAAAAACATCATTCCCCTTATTATCGGTGGCAGCCAGGATATAACCTATGCCAACTATCTTGCCTATGAATCCATTGGCCGGATTATCAACCTTGTTTGTGTTGATATGGCCTTCGATTTAGGGGCCATTGACAGCCCACTGACATCAAAAACTTTTTTAAGCAATATCATTACCCACCAGCCCAGCTTCCTTTTCAATTATTCCAACATAGGTTATCAATCTTATTTTGTCGATAAAGAAGCCGTGGCTCTTATGGATAAGTTGTTTTTTGATGTGTACCGTCTGGGCCTGGTCCAAACCGATATCGAAGAAGTGGAACCCATGGTGCGTAATGCGGATATTCTTTCGGTGGATATTGCTGCCGTGCGTAAATCCGATGCCCCGGGCAACGGCTGTGCCACACCCAACGGATTTTACGGCGAAGAACTGTGTCGCATCATGCGATACGCCGGATTAAGCGACAAACTTACCTCCGTGGGATTATACGAAATAAATCCGGAATTTGACCATTATGGCCAGACGGCAAGCCTTGCGGCACAAGCCTTATGGTATTTTATCGACGGATTTTATAGCCGGAAACAGGATTTTCCGATTAAAGATAAAAAGTTCTATATCAAATACCGGGTAGCTATCAAAGAACTTCAAAACGAGATAGTTTTTTATAAAAGTAAAAAAACAAACCGCTGGTGGATGGAAGTGCCATGCCCCACGCGGCTGAAATCCAAATATGAAAGGCATTACCTCGTTCCCTGTTCATACAAAGATTATGAAACAGCCATGAAAGAGGATATCCCAGACCGCTGGTGGCAGGCGTTTCAGAAAATTATGTAAGCCGTTTTTTCTGCCTTTCATCTACTTCTGTTATCTTTAGTTTTATTTTCTCTTAGCAAACGCTGTTAATTATTTGTTGAAAAAAAATGTTTTTTCATGGGCATTTTTTTATCAATCAGTTGATGAATTCCTGAAAAAAATTATCTTTGCATTTGAAACTTTTTTGTGCAGCTTTCCGTAAAAAAACAATGTGAAAAATTTTTCTGACAAGAAATTTTAACTATTTGTTTATGAGGGTTTTACAAAAAAGCGAATCTTGTATAATTAAAAATTGTTAACAATTGCTTGTTAATATTAAAAAATATGCGTTACTTTATCCCCATTTTTGAATTTTATCAATAAAAACCATATGAAAAAAATCTACTTTTTTATTGTTGTTTCCGTGTTTTCATTGTCTGTTTTTGGCCAGCAGGACGCACAGTTCACGCAAAACATGTTTACAAATATGTTCGTGAATCCGGGTTATGCAGGCATCAGCAAACAGATATGCCTCACAACACTGTACCGTCAGCAATGGACAGGTTTTACGGATTCCTATCTCGAAGGCGGTGAAACAAAAACACACAAAGGCGCTCCCCAGACCATTCTGCTTACCGTGGATGCTCCAATACGTGTTCTGCATGGTGGTATCGGCCTGTCGGTTTTCAGTGATAAACTCGGATTTGAAAACAACATAGGTGTTAAACTGGCCTATTCTTTTCATGTCAATATTGCCATAGGAACGCTGGGTTTGGGATTGCAGGCCGGATTCCTGAATAAATCAATAGATTTTTCGAAATTCAATCCGCTGGATCAGAATGATCCTTTGCTCATGAGCAATAGCGGCAAAAAAAGCACATTTATGACCGATATCGCTTTCGGTGCATTTTATAATATTCCCGGGAAAGCCTATGTGGGCTTATCGGCCGATCAGCTTATCGAAAGTAAAATCAAGTTAGCCGGAGAATCCAAGTCGAAACTAAAAAGACATTACTACCTCACCGGCGGTTACCACTGGACACTGCCCAACAACCCTGACTGGGAACTCAGTCCTTACGTATTGATAAAAACAGATTTTGCCTCTGCACAGTATGATATTACCGCCATGTGCAAATGGAGAAACATGATCTGGGCCGGCGTTTCTTACCGCGTGCAGGATGCCGTAGCCATTATCGTGGGCGCCTACCCGCTAAATCAGCCTTCCATGAGCCCGGCACTGCAAAATCTCCGTATCGGATATTCTTATGATATCACAACCTCGGCGTTAGGAAGAAATAAAAGAAGTAGCGGATCACACGAAGTAATGCTCGGTTATTGCTTTAAAATTGAGATAAAGAAGAATATTACGAAATATTTGAATACAAGATATCTGTAAAAAAAATTACGTTGATTGTAACAAAAAGATGTACTTTTACGTTTTAATGTTACCAACGGGCAAAAAAGGAACATAAAAAGCGAAAAAATAGTAAGTAAAAAAAAGAATATGAAAAAATTCCTGATAATCATAGTAATTTTTGCAAGCCTCGCTTTCACAGGATGCAAGAATAATGGTAACGGAGAACTCACGGGAGTTTCCGGAAGGGAAGGATTTTACCAGCCAACACCTTACGGCATGTTGTTTATCCCCCCGGGAAGTTATCAGATGGGCCCCAGCGATCAGGATGTGCCTTATTCGCTGACAGCACAGCATAAAACCGTGACCGTTCAGGCTTTTTATATGGATGAAACTGAGATTACCAATAATGAGTATCGCCAGTTTGTATATTATGTCAGGGATTCTTTAGCCAGAGAACTGCTGGGAAGCCTTGCCCCCGAAGATTGGTGGATTGAAGAAGATGAATACGGTGAACCCCTCGAACCGCACCACCTGAATTGGGAAACCCGCCTGGAATGGGATGATCTGGAACAGGAAGAAATAGAAGTGTTGCAACCCTTGTATATGCCCGAACACGAAAGATATTTCAGAAGAAAAGAAATAGATACGCGGCAACTCAATTATATCTATTATTGGATTGATTACAAAGCAGCAGCCCGCAAGGACTTTTCATCGGAAGCTACCGCTACACAGGATGCCGCCGACCACGACCTTTCCAGTTTGGCCAACCGTCCGCAAGGTGTTAAAGACAGATCGGTATTTATCAAGAAGGATATTATTAATGTATATCCCGATACCTTATGCTGGGTTCATGATTATACCTATTCTTATAATGAGCCCATGCTCAACTATTTTGTTCACCCTGCTTATGACAACTATCCTGTGGTAGGTGTAAGCTGGAAACAGGCAAGAGCCTTCTGCATCTGGCGTTCCAATATGCTGAATGATTATCTCGAAGCCAATGGCGACTGGAGGGTAAATGAATTCCGGCTTCCGACCGAATCGGAATGGGAATGGGCAGCCCGCGGCGGCCTCGACGAAAGCCCTTATCCCTGGGGCGGTCCTTATATCCGTAACAGCAACGGTTGTTTCCTCGGAAACTACAAACCCTTAAGAGGAAATTATATCGACGATGGCGGAATTCACACATTAATAGTAGCCCATTATGCACCCAATGATTATGGATTATATGATATGGGCGGAAATGTTGCTGAATGGTGTATGGATGCCTTTGATGAATCAGCATATAATTTTGCCCATGACCTGAACATGAATTATTCTTATGAAGCCAAAAAATCCGACCCGGAAGCATTGAAGCGTAAAGTAATCCGCGGCGGCTCCTGGAAAGATATTGGATATTATATGCAAACAGGCACCAGAACTTATGAATTTCAGGATACAGCCAAGTGTTACATAGGATTCCGCTGCGTGCAGACTTATCTTGGACGACATATCGATGATGGGTCAAGCTCTTCCAATGTGTACAGGTAAAAAGTCGTAATCAGTAATAACTAACAATCAATTATTAACCAATAACAAAAATCAAAGTTTAATTATGGGACTTTATAAATTAGTAAGAAGCAAGGGGTATAAAAATTTCATGGCCAAGTTATATGGCTGGGGTGCATCTGCTGTAATTTTGGGTGCGTTGTTTAAAATTAACCACTATCCGGGAGCCGACATCATGCTGGTATTGGGGATGGGCTGCGAAGCGGCAATCTTCTTTTTCTCGGCTTTCGAACCCTTACACGTTGAATACGACTGGTCATTAGTATATCCGGAACTGGCAGGCATGGAAGATCTTGATTCCAAAACAGTAACCGGAGGCAAATCAAAAAGCCTGACTCAGGAATTAGATAAGATGCTTGAAGAAGCCAAGATAGGCCCGGCCCTAATCAGCAGTTTAGGCGAAGGCATGAAAAACCTGAGCGAAAACGCTAACAGATTGTCAGGTGTTGCTGACGCTGCAGTGGCTACCGATGGCTACGTGGCCAACCTGAACAATGCGGCAGGCTCTGTTAAAACTTTGACAGAAGTCTATAACAAAACAGCTACAGTGCTTGAAAATGGCAGCAATTCGGCCGGCGAATTTGTGAATAGCGTTAAGTCGGCTACCGCATCTGCCAACAACCTTAGCGGTGCTTATGGCTCAGTGGCAGAAAACCTTCAGAAAGACGCCAACGCTACCGAAATGTATGTTAACAGCATTAAAAAGGCTACCGAGTCTGCTCACAGCCTGGCTGATAAATATACCAAATCCTGCGAATCCCTTACCAAATCTGCTGAAGCTATCGATTTTTCAGCAGTTGACGGAAAATCATACGGCGAACAAGTGCAACGGATGTCAAAAAATTTATCAGAACTCAACACCATCTATGAACTTCAGTTGAAGAGTACTTCTGACCAACTTGTGAAAACTGATAAAATGCAGGAAACTATTGCAACATTTCTCGCTAATCTTAATGAATCCGTTGAAGGTACTGCAAAATATAAAGAACAAGTCAACTCGCTGGCTAAAAATATTGCTGCCCTTAACCAGGTTTATGGAAATATGCTTTCTGCAATGA
>ENA-UPTA01000183-UPTA01000183.1-activated-sludge-metagenome-genome-assembly--contig:-NODE-183-length-70207-cov-7.806891_pt1 | contig 70207 bp, 54 predicted proteins | sample MGYA00238184_ERZ773361 | MGnify/ENA primary metagenome ERZ773361 (study PRJEB29100, sample SAMN05720205) | activated sludge metagenome | isolation source: anaerobic digester from wastewater...
ATCGTTTTTATTCAACTTAACCAGTGGTCCAAATTTCGGGGAGTATTATAAAATTCAATACCAAAAACCAGTAGCATCATATCTTGATATCCAACTTCGATTTGCCCAAAATCTTCTGAAGAATATAGTGTCACCCATTCCCCAATATTTGTACTATTAATAGGATAAAATGTAGTCTGCACAATATCGTCCCATGATTCAGAGTTAATGTTAAACTTAAAAACATGCCCCCTAATTGAAGTACTGTCGCTGGTGAGTGAGTCTATAAAAACCTGCAAAGAAACCGGGTTCCAAACTGTTGACGAAATTATATATGCATTGCCCAGCATCTCTCCATTCTTATGTCCAATATCGAAGCTGGATGGACCGATATGCCCATTTATACAATTATTATCGCGGGCAAAATAATTAGAAATTACCATCATTGTAGTATCAGCATTGTTTAGCGGAGAATAATCGCTGGCTGCTACCGGGTTTGAGCCTAAAATTATTTTAAGGGTGTCGAAACATTCTATTTCTGAAATATCGAAGCTGTTGAGATAATCAATAGTATCAACACAACCTGACATCAATACACCTCCCTGCACATTATCGTAAAATAATAGCTCATCGTTTTTGTTATAAACATATACAAAACATGAAGGAGTCACTTCGGAATATCCATTGTTTTTTACAATCCAGGAAAAGGATATTGCAGATAAAAAAGAAGTACAAAGAACAGCACCATAGTACGACGAAATATATGTATATTCGGGATAATTGAAAACTGCGTCATTATAATGAATAAAAAAATCCACTAATCTCAAATCATATTCTGGCAACTCGCTAAAAGCTACGTCGTCGATTTGCCAACCATAACCACTGCCAACCAGTGTGGCATCTGTCGTGAGCATCCTGAATCTAAGGCTCACATTGTCCTGCCCGGCAATAAATACAGGGGCAGTCATTTGATAATAATTATCACCATAAGCACCTACATTGACCTCTGTATTTTCTTCCATTGAAGTCCAGGTTTCACCGTTGTCAGTACTGAAATCAACAAAAGTTTTATCACCGTTGAATGCCTTGTAGTTCTGATAAAAGCTAAGTTTAGGATGAATTGCTTCCGATAGATTAATGGAGTTGAAACATATACTTGCTTCAAATATCTCGGGATTACCTGTTACAAGGTCCGAAACACCATCGATATAGGCAAAACGGTCTCCTGAACCCGAATAGTCGCTAACATAGCGCCGGCCCATGTAAACCCAAAGCGGTGGAGCAGTTTCGGTGACTCCGTCTCCATCTATATCGTATTCAAATCCGTTGTCAGGGGTTGTATCGCCAACCTGCCAGTCATGCGTACCCATCGAATGCTCAAACGACCATAAAGGTATTTCTTCCTCGAAGTTTGCTTGCCAATGACAGTTGTCGAGCAATACAGGTCCGTTTTGCTGATGTGATTTGTGTGACCAAGTCGATGCTTCTGGAACCAGCACCTGAGAAAAACAGCTATAAGATATTAAGAAAGAAATCAATATTAATATAGCCTTTTTCATAGCAACTAAATTAGTGTTTCTACAAATTTAATGATAATTAAAACAAAATTACACTAAATATAACAAAAAAAGTAGGCATCTATCCTGTAGTATATAAACACGTTATATTGCAGTTGTAAGTTTTTATTACTTTCAGTCAGTATTTATTTGACATGTTTTTCAATTTGTCTGATTATATGCAGTTTGCTAAAATCATATCATAATATTTTGTAATTTTAGCTCATTGAACAAACCCTGCCAGATGAAGCTACTCACCCTTGTGCGACATGCCAAAAGCGACTGGGACAATGATTTCCAGGACTTCGACAGACCGCTGAACCATCGGGGTATGCATGATGCGCCTGCCATGGGGCAATGGATGAAGCAAATGCTTCCGCCGGCTGATCTGTTTCTGTCGAGCAGCGCACTGCGGGCAAAAACAACCGCTCTTTTAATTGCTTCGGCCTGTGGATTTCCGGAAGACAACATTGTTTTTACCGATAGTTTGTATCATTGCGGTGTGAGGGATTATTTAAAAATTCTTGAAATACAGCCGGAAAACATACAGCATATTGTTGTCTTTTCACACAATCCAGGCATCTCCACTTTTTCGACATATCTCTGTCCGAGATATCCCATAAGTTTCCCGACTTGCGGTGTAGTGCATTTGAATATATATGCCAATTCCTGGAGCGAAATAACGAAGAATAGCGGAAAAATTGAACAATATTGTTTTCCATCGATGATAAAATAAATGTAAAGCAAACTAAAAACAATCCAAAACGTCTATATGCGCATAAACTCTCAACAATGAAAAGAATACCTTTGGTTTTATTTGTTTTTGTTCTGATGTTGCAAGCAGCATTACTGTATTCGCAAAACAGGGAACTCAGTCAGCAGGAACAACAACAACTCATGAGTTACCCTGAACTGAAAATGCCTGAATCATACAAGAATAAATCGATACCCTACATGGTCGACAATTCGCAACTGGAATATTTCAGACCTATGTTTTCACAGGCAGGGATGAGTTGTGGGCAGGCTTCGAGCACTGGCATTTTGTTTACTTACGAAATGAACAGGGCAAGGGATGTTGCGGCAAACGTAAACGAGCACCTGTATCCCACGCATTTTGTTTACGACTGGGCTGCCGGCGATTGGGGTTCTAATGGCGTAAGCTACTACCATACGCTCGAAGTTCTCAGAACGGTAGGAACTCCGAATCAGGAAGAATACGGGGGCACCATCGATGCAGGCGGGAATCTGAGATGGATGACAGGTTACGATTTGTATTACAGTGCCATGCACAACCGAGTTAACTCTGTATATTGCATAAAGAATCTGAATACTGCAGCAGGTATTCAGACTCTGAAAAACTGGATGAACGACCATATGGACGGCTCAGAGCACGGTGGTTGCGCCATTTTCTATTCTACCGTACCCTACCCTGATGCAAATTTACCTGCCGGAACCGAAGAAGCAGGGAAGTATGTGATTACCGAGCTCTATGCAGGCACTTCTCATTCTATGGCCTTACTGGGATATAACGACAGCATACGTTACGATTATAATGGAGACGGGCAGTACACCAACAACCTTGATATCAACAACGACGGAGTTGTAAACGTAAACGACTGGGAAATTGGTGGGTTTAAAATGTGTAATACCTATTCAGGCGGACCATCATGGGCTGATGGCGGATTTTGCTATTTAACCTATAAGGCAGTTGCAGGAGGAGCTTTCTGGAATGCTGTGGTTCACGTAATGTATATCAATCCAACTTATGAACCAACCCTGACTATTAAATCAACCGTAACCTACGATAAGCGCAAACGTATTAAAATTGTAGCAGGTATGACAACCGACCTACTCTCTACTGTTCCTGAATATTACATCGATTTTCCGATTTTCGATTTTCAGGGGGGTGAACGTTACATGACCGGAGGTACCGCCGAGATTGATAAAACCCTTGAATTTGGTTTGGATATCACAGCTTTTCTGAATTATCTCCAACCCGGGCAACAGGCTAAATTTTTTCTCAAGGTAATGGAAAACGATGTGGAAGCCTATGGAAACGGTCAGATAAACTCATTTTCGGTAATCGACTATTCGTCGGGCACTGCAAGCGAAACCATATGCCCTCAAACCAATGTTACTATTACCAACAACACGGCAACCGCTGTAAGTCTGACGAAGACAGTAAATCATCATCCGCCTGAGTTGGATGATGATTTTCTACCTCCCGGTGCAATTTTATCGGATTATTCCCATACACTGACGGCTTCTTCAGGTACACCTCCCTACACTTTCAGTTTTGATACCGAATACGATATTCACTCCTCAACAGGAACTTTTCCAACAGGAGGTAGCAGTCTATCGATAAGCGGATTCACAGCAGTGAATCCGGGATTCAGCTTTCCGTTTGCCGGAAGCACCTATTCTACAATATATGTTTCAAACACGGGTTTGATCGTATTTCAGTCCGGCTTCAGCACGTCGCTGCCCTACAACGTTGACGACGACATCGTATTTGCGCATGCAAAATGTATTGCCCCGTATTATAACGCAGGCATAACTTCAACGGTAAAGAAACAAACCGGCAGTGGCTGGATTATTTTAACTTTCGATAACAGCGTGCTTGATTATTCGGTAAAACTGTTCGAAAACGGCGATATTGAGTTCATATACCAGAACAATGCCATGTCAGCGTCGAGCATATATTCCATTGGCGTTTCGCAAGGCGATATCAGGAATGTACAGCGTTTGATTTTCCCGAATCAGACCAATATTCCCAATGGATTTTCGTATTACCTAACAGCCCGTCAGGCACCCACCGAGTTTCAGCTTTCACCGGAAGGCGTTTTAACCGGCATACCCACACAAGAATATGTTTCGGAAGATTTTTACTTTAAAGTTACCGACAACCATAACCTTATCGACCGGAAAACACTGCCTTTTGTTACTGACGGACTGATTATGCAGTTCATACCCCACACTCCCGATGACGACATTCCTGAATATAACGAAACCGTTGATATCGAAATTACTGCAACAAACCCAATGACTTCTGCAGTCACAGGTATATCAGTAACAATGACCAGTGCCGATTCTTATATTATCATCACCGATGCCAATGCCACGCTGCCAAATATTAACCCTGGAGCAAATACGAATCTACTTAATGCACTCCAATTTCAAATTAATGCAAACACCCCCGACCAACACACGGCGCTATTTAATTTCTCTGTATCATCCGATCAGGACACGTGGAATTACGCCAAAACTTTTACAGTAAATTCGCCGAAAATTCAGCCCGGAGACGTTACCATTACTGATGGGAACGACAATGTGCTTGGTGCAGGTGAAAATGCTACGGTTACGGTTGAGATATTTAACAGCGGCCATGCTCCGGCAAGCCACATAAATATCAGTTTGTCGACAAGCGACCCATACCTGACTTTAAACTCTGACCCAGCGGATATTGCCAATCTGGCGGCTTCAGGTATGGCGGAAAGCAGTTTTTCAGTTTCGGCTGCTTCCATTATCCCTGAAACACATATAGCGGTAATTACAATGCAGGTTGTGGCCGATAACGGATATACCTGTTCCGAGAGCTTCGAAGTAACCATACATACGCCGGTAATTACCGCAGGTAGCCTCACAGTAAACGACGGATCTAACTTTTGTCTTGATGCAGGGGAAACCACCGAGATAAACATACCACTGAACAATGTAGGCCAGATATCAGCTCATAATGTCGTTGCTCAGCTCTCAACCTACGATGAATTCGTAACAATAAATGAAGCGACTTATTCCACTCCTTCCATCAATTTCGGAGAGTCGGCAATTTCATCGTTCAATATTTCGGTTTCATCTGATGCACCATTGGCACACTATGTTGTTTTCAACCTTCATATAACAGCGGCTGATGGTTTTGACGTAACCATACAGGTTGCCACCATTGTGGGTTTGATGATTGAAAATTTTGAATCTGGCGATTTAACGCTTTTCGATTGGATAACCACAGCCCCTGCCCCATGGTTTATTACAACCGAAGAGCCTTATGAAGGTTCCTATTGCTTGCGTTCGGGCGACATTAACGACAGTCAGTCAACAACACTGAGCATTGAAAACACTGTGGTTGTAGAAGGTGATATAAGTTTCTATTATAAAGTTTCCAGTGAAAATTATTACGATTTCCTTGAATTTTTAATCGACAATGTTGTGATTGCCTCATGGTCAGGAACTCATCCATGGTCACAATACAACTACACCGTTGCAACAGGCACACACACGTTTGCATGGCGATACAGAAAAGATGGTTCAATCAGTAATAATTCCGACTGCGCATGGATAGACTATATTGTTTTTCCGGCAGTTAACGGGTTACCACCAGTTTTTGCACTGGAACCCGCCAGCGTTGAAAAATGGATGTACTCCGACGAAACCGACACCGATACAATACTTATTTCAAACGCAGGGGGTGGTATTATTGATTACACCGTTGGTGTTGACTTCATCGATGTAAAAAGTACAAAAAACATAACCGGATCCACGCTAACTTGCAATACAAACAGCTTTATGGCAGGCGGAACTTACGATTTTGTATTCACTGCACATAATGCTTCAAATGATTCGGAATGGCTTAAAAGCATTACTATCGATTTTCCAGCCGGTTTTATAGTGAACAGTTATACCGATTTCATAGGTGGAAGCGGTGGAAATCTCATTTCGACCGATCCTGTTGGAGATGGGGCATCTGTAACATGGACTACAGCCAATCAGTGGGGAGTAATATACGATGGAGAGTCGGCAGTTGTTACCGTAAATGTTACCATAAGCAGCGGATTTGGGAATATGCTGGCTGATATCGACTATACACTTACCGGCGACATCTACGGTGCAGAACCCCACACCCTTGAAGGAGTGATACTTATGGCAAACCAGGGCAATTTTTGGCTGACGGTGATTCCATTTTCAGGACAACTTCTTTCACAGTCGGAAACCGAACTTTATCTTAACTTCAATACTGAGGGAATGGATAACGGGTACTATTATGCAAATCTGAGCATTACCCACAATAATGAAGTAAGCGTTGTTCCCATTACTCTGCATATTGTTACTGTGGACGTTCCCGAATCTGTTCAGGAAAATGTACAAATTTACCCGAATCCTTTCAGCAATACGGTGTATATTAATACAGCCAATCTGACAGAGCCAATACATCGTATCGAAATTACCGATGTTCAGGGCAGACTTCTTTATGTGTGCAGCAATCGCGAAATCTCTGCAAATGGCAATTGTATATGGTTAAATACACAAGGATTCATCAGCAGCACGGGAATATATTTTGTAAAAATTGTAATGGAACAGAAAACCGAAATCTACAAGCTGATAAAGGAATAAAAAAAGCAGGTTAACCCTGCTTTACGATTGCGAAATCAAAAAATTATTTAACCCTTTCCACGTATTCGCGTGTCGATGTATCGATTTTAATTTTGTCGCCAACATTCACAAACAAAGGTACCATAATGGTAGCTCCTGTTTCGATGGTAGCCTGTTTAAGGGTATTGGTGGCAGTGTCGCCTTTAATCCCCGGCTCTGTGTAAACAATTTCCATTTCCACGGTTGGGAGCAACTCGCATGTGAGTACCTGATCGTTTTCGGCATGAAACATCATTTCGACATTCTGACCTTCTTTTAGCAAATCGGCATTTTCGATAAGTTCTTGACTCAGTGCAATTTGCTCATAGGTTTCGTTGTGCATAAAATGAAAACCCATATCATCTTTATATAAATACTGATAGGGTCTTCTTTCGATACGAACTGTGTTGATTTTAACACCCGAATTGAATGTATTGTCTATTACACGCCCATTTTCGAGACTTTTCAGTTTTGTACGTACAAATGCACCACCCTTGCCGGGTTTTACATGCTGAAAATACACAATCTGGTACAGTTTCCCATTAAACTCTATGGTAAGGCCTCTTTTTATGTCTGCAGTAGTTGCCATAATTATTGTTTTTTCTGAATATAAATTTCGGTGCAAAAATAATATTTCAACGGAATTTTACGAATTATAAGCACGAAATATATGGTAATTATCAATTCTTGTTTAACTTTGTTGTTCCGCAACCAAAATTTATGGATTGCGTCATGTATTCGTAAAATGCTTAGAATATGAAAATTAGGTTTACTATTTTAATAATTTTTTTACTCTTTCTGGGGTATTCACTTTCTGCGAGTATCATTTATCACAATGTAAACCCCGACGAAGTAATCACACCACTTGCCGCTGAATATTTCATTGATATGAACAGCGATGCCGGCAACGATTTCTCGATACAAAACAATGTGGACGCAGGAAACAACATTTTTGAAATATTATTCGGATGTATTGGGGCTGGAGCAGATGTAGTTGGTACCGACATAGGCGGAGTTTTTTGTGTATCGGTTCTCACCAACGGTACAAATATCGGCGCAGGCAGTGGGTTCAGTGGTCAGGCCCCCATTTCGTATCCGTCGCTCAGAACTGCTTCGTACACTTCATGGCTGGGGCAGACCAACAAATTTATCGGTGTAAAATTCATGATTGGTGCAAATACATACTATGGATGGATACGTATTACTGTTTCAGGAACCAATGTGGTTACCGTTGTCGACTGGGCATACAACGACATTGCTGACGGAACCATCGCTGCAGGCGATATGGGCGGTGGAGGCACTGAAACCCTCGAGGCAAATTTTCTCGCATCATCTTACAATATCAACATTGGCGAGTGTATCAGTTTTCAGGATAATTCAATGGGAAATCCTACATTCTGGAGCTGGACTTTCGACGGGGCCGAAACACCCACCTCAAACCTGCAGAACCCGGAGGGCATTTGCTATTACACACCCGGAGTGTATGATGTAACCCTGAATATTCAGAACGCAACGAATACCGATACCTATATCTGCGTTGGTTGCATCACAGTTATTGACCAAACTATTGTACCCATTGCCAACTTCATTGCCGATCAGTTGGTGATACCAGCAGGTTCATCGGTGCAGTTCACCAGTACTTCTCAGAACGGACCATTCACCTCGTTTGCATGGGCATTTGAAGGCGGATTGCCATTCAGCTCAACCGATGAAACGCCGATGCTTATTTCGTACTCCACTCCCGGTGTTTATGACGTTCAGCTCACAGTAGTAAACACTCAGGGCAACGAAGATACCGAACTGAAGCAGGATTATATTAAAGTAGTACCGCTATCGACAGAACTACCAACGGTTAATTTCATTGCAGACCGAACCCTGATAGCTCCAGGAGAGTCGGTAAACTTTCATGATTTAAGCCACGGTCACCCGTATCAATGGGAGTGGAATTTTCAGGGAGGACTTCCTGTGATTTCATATGACCCAAATCCGGAGGGCATAGTATTCCCAAACCCCGGCACTTACAACGTTCAGCTGATTGCCATCAACAGTCTGGGATCAGATACACTTATCCGCAATGCATACATCACTGTCACAGATAATCCCACATGCACCGCACCTCCCGTACCGAATTTCAGGGCATCGAACAGATTGATTGTTGCCAGCAATAAAGTATATTTCGAAGATTTTACCACAAATAACCCATTTACATGGAATTGGTATTTCGAAGGCGGTTATCCAAGCTATTCCGACAACAGCAATATCACTGAAGGGATTGAATATAATGTTCCGGGAATTTACGACGTAACTTTGGCGGTAAACAATAGTTGCGGAAGTAATTACCTGATTAAAAACGATTATATCTATGTGTTCACAGGTCCGGTTTCGGTATATTGCGACTCGTTGAGAAATCTGGGGCCTGATGAAGTAGTAACCACGGTACCGGTAACAGGCTGGGGACACATTGCAGGCCATAACAGTCAGCGTGTAAAAGCTTATGCCGATTACTTCGAAGACCATAGTTTCACTCAAATTGAAGGTCTGGTGGTTCCAGTGCGTTTTTCTGATTACGGGTCGATTTTTTCGTATGTGAAGTTTTTCATCTGGGATGGAAGTACCACTTACCCCGATTCGGTTCTTGCAGAAAAGAAAGTGCTTATAAAGGATATTCCCGATAATTTCTACTCTGTAATTACCTTCGATGAACCTGTCGAAATAAATGGTCCTTTTTATGCAGGATTCAGTATTAATTATCCCGACGACGATGGAGACGGCATCAGCGACGACCGGTTTGTTGTAAGTGTTGCCGAACCACGTGGCGGATCGATTGTTTATAACACACTATATGTACAGGTAACGGGTGTTTGGTACACCTGTACTGAAAAATTCGGATTCTCGACTTCGACCGACATTCGGCCTGTGGCTTGCCTGGTTGATGTGGAAGACATTCTTGCCGATATGAAAATTAACATATATCCGAATCCCTGTCATGACGATGTTAATATCGATCTAAGCGGGTTTAGTTTCAACGAAGCAAGCATTGAGATTCTTGATATTACCGGCCGAACAATACAAAGTATCATAGCCGGATATCCCGATATTTACCAGTGTAGCATTTCGGGTGAACCTGCCGGTTTGTATTTTATCCAAATCACAATGGATGGCAAGCGCCTTACACGGAAGCTTTCTGTTGCGCGCTGATAAAATAATGCGCTACAGGGAAATCCCTTAAGAATCCATATTCCCATTTATTTCCCGGTTGAAATATATTTATATAGCTTGTCATTCCTACGCACAGGTTCGAAAAGTTTCACCGAAAACCGTACTCCCCTTTCAACGCTATGTACAGGTTGGTCATCAACCCTGATTTCATCTATCATGATTTCTACTACACCAGTTGTCGGACCAATGATGAGAATGGTCTCTCCGGGCATTAACGTATCGGGTGTTTCGATAATAAACTCTGCCACCTTGCTTTTTGAAAAATAGTTGCTGCATTTCCCTATGTGCTTTTTAGTGCGAGAAGCAGAAGATCCATAGTGCATACTCCATTCTCCCATCGGCTGTCCAAGATAATAGCCGTTCCAGAAGCCACGATTAAACACCAGCGTCAAACGCTTATTCCAGTTATGTATTCTTTCATCGGAATAGGTTCCATCGAAGCAGGCATTAATTGCTTCACGATAGCATTGGGTAACAGTTTTTACATATTCCGGTGCCCTGGCTCGTCCTTCAATTTTCAGAACCTTAACGCCGGCATTCAGTATTTTATTCAGGAAACCAATAGTATTCAAATCTTTAGGCGACATAATATATTCATTGTCGATTTCGAGTTGATAGCCGGTTTCCTTGTCGAAAACTTCGTATGCCCGCCTGCACGTCTGAAAGCACTCGCCGCGGTTTGCCGACTTGTTGAATTCATGCAGACTGAGATAACATTTTCCCGAAACAGCCATGCATAATGCACCATGAACAAAGATTTCGGTCTTAATTAAATTCCCAGAGGGGCCTTTGACTTGTTGTTCAGTAATTTTCCGGTTAATTTCGGCAACTTGCTTAAGACTCAACTCTCGGGCAAGCACCATTACATCGCACCATTGCGAAAAAAACTTCACTGCTTCGAAATTACTGATATTCAGTTGTGTTGACGCATGGACTTCAATGCCATTGCTGCGGGCATACTCCACAACAGCCATATCACTGGCAATGATCGCTGAAATATTATTGTTTTTTGCAGCAATAATCAACTCATGCATTTCGTCAATTTCGTCATCATAAATAACCGTATTAACAGTGAGATAGGTTCTTACCTTATGGTTGCCGCAAATACGACTGATCTCCTGCAAATCGTTCAACGTAAAATTGATCGCTGACCGGGAACGCATATTCAGCTTGCCGACTCCAAAATACACTGAAGTGGCTCCCGCCTGAATGGCAGCCATCAGGCTCTCGAAAGAGCCTACCGGCGACATCAGGTCAATATCGTTTGTAAACATTGTATTTTTTTGCAAAGCTATTAAAACATACCGATACAAAAGAAAGTATCGTTAAAAAAGCAATTCCAACATGCATCGTTAAAGAAAAGGGGCTGCCGGAAGAACCCGGCAAACCCCTGACAAACACGCTAAATTTATGATGTAGACTTGCACATTTCAAAGACTACAAAACAGAGAATAAGGTTGCATCTTTATTAAAAAAAATTAGCTTCTCAAAAGATAGCTGTTATAACCTGACAGATAAACCAAACCGTATCCCATAATGAAAATCGCTACGGTTGATGTCGATTTCTTTTTTGTATAAACTTTGCATATCAGCCGTAAACCAAGGCTCTGCCAATACTCCGAAATTGCCTGCAAAATACCAGCGCAAGTTCAGGCCTGCGTACCATCGAGGAATAAACTGCCGCAATGGGTACAGATTATTAACAGCATAAGACTGCTCCAATGAAGTCGGATAACTCCCGGAAGCGCCATTCAAAAACCCGAAGATAAAACCGGTTTGTGGTGTAATAATCAATCCGGCAGTATTGAAAGAATAGCCAACGATTAATGGGATTTCAACATAAGTAAACCTATTTCTGTACGAAACCGTATCGAAAGTAAATGATGTATCGGAAAGCATTAACAAGCTGGAATCAGTGATGTTGCACAACACAGAATCGACTCTCACAAAATATACAGTATCGCCTTGTATCCACGCCTCAAGATCGAGAATCCAGGTTGTATCGTTCACCCATGCTGTGTAGTTGTTGTATTCATATTCAAAACTATTGTGAACCATCATTTTTGTTTCAGGCTGCCGGTATGTTTCGTTATACTGTGCATAATTAATCCCTCCGATAAACCGCAGATGATGCTCCTGTAATGCTACATTTAAGCCAAACATATAGGAGTACTCCGGTTTATATGGCAATTTTTCACGATAGTGCGAATCGATTTCAGGGTTTGAGCTCTTCAGCTGTGTTCTGCCGGAAATAAGACTATATCCAGGTTCCAGACTTAAATAAGAGCCGGCGACAACAATGGGATCTCCCTTGAAATCAACCCCGATGGTATCGGGTATAACCGGTTGCCGAAACTCATAGTCCAGAAAGTTCAGGTTTGACCAGTATGCAGGGTCGGGTCGGTAATTCTGAAATGGAAATATTTTTCTGAACATCATGCGTTCTGGCGTTGGGTGAAATGATTTTTCGGCAGCGGCTGAACTTGCATTGGGTATGGGAGTATCAAAACCCTCATGAGCGGAGACAGCCAACTGTGCAACAGAATTATGGTGCAGATAGGCTGATTCTTTTGATAGTTGTGTTTGCTCAATAGATTCGGAAGCAGACAGTATATTTGCACTTCCGGTCTGCGATTGAGTAGTATATTTTAACCTCTGATTTTCAGGTGAGAATGAGTTTATTGGCTGAACATAATGCGAATGACTTATTACTTTTTCAATTTTCTCTTCTTTTTGTCGGGTAAGGTTGAACGCAGTAATCGTTCCGGCTGTAATTGTAACTATAGCTGCAACATTATATATGTTAAAAGAATAGGGTTTAAAGTACAAAAAGCGGTGCCAAACGAGTTTTGCATTTATTTTGCCCCAAATTTTCGAACCGGGAGTTGATCTGAAACCGGAAAAAGTTGATTTAACGATATATTTTATTCGCGCTGGCATAACTCCATGCTGTACTTTAGTCCACACTTTTTCTGAAGGCTTTGCATTAAAACCACCCAGCGACTCCTTAAAAAGGCTCTCTATATTGTTTTTATCATTCATACGCCAAGGTTTCTTTTTCTTTGCTAAGTAATGCAAGGTTATGCTGCAGAAACACTCTAGCACGGTGGTACTGCGATTTCGAAGTTCCCACATCAATACCAAGCATTTCGGCTATTTCCTTATGCTTAAGCCCTTCAATCGCAAAAAGGTTGAAAACTATTCTGAATCCATCGGGCATTCTATTCATTACAAATAGTAGCTCCTCTCTTGTGTAATCATCTCGTAAACTCAAAGAAGTGCTGTCGTCAGCACGTATTTCTTCAATTTCATCGTAGTCTTTATGGAAAAGATATTTACTATTTTTACGATAATAAGTGATTGCCGTGTTAGTAATTATTCTCCGCAACCAGCCCTCGAAAGAGCCAACATCAGTGTACTGATCGATATGTGTAAAAATTCTCACAAAAGCATCCTGCAAAATATCTTCGGCATCTTCACGATTTTTTGAATACCGCAATGCAACCCCCATTAAAACAGGTGCATACATGTCGTACAACGACTTTTGCGCCCGCTTTTCCATGCGTTTGCAGCCTTCAATAATTTCTAGCATGTTTGTCATAATCTACTTTTTATAGACTTCGTATTAGAAAAAAAGGTTGCATACAGGCAAAAATAAACAAGAGTTTTGAACCAGGCTAAGGTTTTACTACATTTGAAATGATTTTCGTAATTCTTTTCAACTATGAATATTCTCGATTGGGCTGAGCTTAAGCTGGAAGTAAATGATTGCAGAAAATGTCGCCTTGCCAAAACGCGTAAAAAAATTGTTTTTGGAATGGGCAATCCCTATGCCGGCATAATGATTATCGGAGAAGGACCCGGACAACAGGAGGATGAGCAGGGTTTACCTTTCGTTGGGAAATCGGGACAGCTTCTTGATAAGATACTTGATGCTTGTGGGTTTACCCGCAGTGAACACGTTTTTATTGCAAACATTGTTAAATGCCGGCCTCCTGAAAACCGTGAGCCCGCCCCTGATGAAAGAGAAGCTTGCATAGGTTATCTGCTGCGTCAGATTGAAATGATTGACCCTAAAATAATAATACTTTTAGGCAGAACAGCTCTGCAGGGATTAATTGGCGGTGGTCTAAAAGTTACCCAGCAACGAGGTCAATGGCTAACGTGGAAAAACATCGAAATAATGACAACTTATCACCCTTCGGCATTGCTCCGAAATCCCAATCTCAAACCGGAAGCATGGAACGACTTTAAAAAGGTGGTCGAAAAATACATTGATCTTATTGACAGCGAATTTGTTCCGCCCTATTCCAAATAATCTGGTCAAGTGAGAGGTTTCTCCCAGTATGGCTAATTCAGGAGAGGCTCGCCAGAAAATTCCTAAAACGATTTCAGTCTGATTAATTATAAGCCAAATCTTTATAACTTTGCAGCCGAAAATGCCAACAATGAAAGTTATCAGTATCGAAACAATGCGGTTCAGGGTTGATGGTGGTGCCATGTTTGGGGTAATTCCCAAAACCATGTGGAGCAAGCATCATTCTGCCGACCAAAATAATATGGTTGAACTGGCATGCCGTTCCCTGCTGATCGACAACGGAGAACGCAGGATATTGGTGGATACCGGACTGGGAAAAAAAATGAATTTTCAGGAGCTGAAGCACTATGCTGCCGAAAACTGCTATTCCCTTGACCTCTCGCTGAACGAAGCAGGATATACTAGCTCCGATATAACTGATGTAATAAACACACATTACCATTTCGACCATTGCGGAGGCAATACAATTATCGACCCGATAAGTGGCAATATCATCCCCGCTTTCGAAAATGCTGTGTACTATATCAGCAAATCTCATTTCGAAACCAGTATCGGTCCAAACTACAGGGAGAAAACATCGTTTATGCAGGAAAATTTCGTACCTCTGAAAGAAGCCGGGAAACTTCGATTTCTTGATAACGAATGTGAGCTCATTCCAGGAGTATCAGTAAGGTTTTTTAACGGGCACACCAGGGGGCTGACTGCAGTTATGATAACCAAAAATTCGAAAACCCTTGTTTTTACTGGTGACATGTTGCCTGCTGCAGCATTTGTACCTTTATCATGGATTTCGGCTTACGATATCGAACCATTGAAAACACTCGAAGAAAAACAACAATTCTTTAAAGAAGCCATAGAAAAAGATTATACGCTATTTTTTCAGCATGATGCATTGCATGAGTGTGGTTCACTTATTGCCACTGAAAGGGGAGTCAGAATAAACAAAACTTTTGACCTAGCAACATGGTGAAAAACCTTTATATAGCATTGATTTTTGCATTTGCCTTATTATTCATGCAAGGGTGCAGTGTTTTCCAGAATAAACAGCAGATCCTTACCGAAAAAATTACCCGACACCAGTGGGTTGTAAACTCCTATGTTGACAACAGTATTAATGAGATGCTCGAAATGCCCGAAGTAATTTACGAATTTCAACGCGATGGGACTTTTTCGAAAACCTATGAAAATGGTGAAATTTATATTGCCGAGTGGAGCTTTTCGGAAGATGCTGATTATATAAGCATCGGAAACAATACTTTTAAAGTGAATACACTTACAAATAGACTGATGGGATTTAGCTACGGTGACATTGATATATTTTTTGTTCCCGTAAAATAGTTTGCAAGGCATTGAAAATATTACATACAACAAACATGAAAAAAGAAATAAAACTTACCCGCAGAACCGAAAAAGAAAAAACTCAGAAAAGCGATGGCCTTATCCGCCTGAACAAATACATTTCCAATTCTGGAATATGCTCAAGACGGGAGGCTGACAACCATATTCAAAATGGGTCTGTTATGGTGAACGGGACTGTAGTTACCGACCTAGGAGTAAAGGTGAAACCCGGAGATGAAATACGTTTCAAAGGAAAAAAAATAGCCCCTGAACGCAAAGTGTATATTTTACTTAACAAACCCAAGGATTTTGTTACTACAACCGACGATCCGCAAGGGCGAAATATTGTAACCGACCTGATAAAAGACGCCTGCAGTGAAAGGATATATCCGGTAGGTCGGCTCGACCGTGAAACAACAGGCTTGCTATTGCTTACCAACGATGGAGAACTTGCAAAAGTACTTACTCACCCCTCATATGCAAAAGTAAAAATCTATCGGGCTGTTCTCGATAAGCCCCTAAGTAAAAGCGATCTCGAAGCCATTCGCGCCGGGTTTGAGCTTGAAGATGGGTTCATTGCTGCCGACCAGATTGATTATGTTTCGGAAGACAAATTAGAAGTTGGTATAGAGCTACATTCCGGAAGAAACCGTATTGTGCGTCGCATTTTTGAACACCTTGGATATCGGTTAAAAAAATTAGACCGCGTGTACTATGCCGGACTCACTAAGAAAGACCTGCCTAGGGGCAAATGGCGTTTTCTCACACCTGCCGAAATTTCGATGCTTAAAATGGGGGCTTACCGCTAAAGCATCAAGGGCGTTTATGAAAAATTTACTGCTGATAATACCTTTGTTGATGTTGTCGGCATTTGCTTTTTCCCAACAAAAAGTAAAGGGGTCTGTTTATGATTCCAATACAAAAGAGCCACTTGCTTTTGTGAATATTGTTTACAACGATCGTCAGCAGGGAACCACAACCGATATGGATGGGCATTTCAGTATTGATAGCAAAGAGCCGGTTCAATATCTAATAGTGAGTTATATCGGCTACCAGAAAGACACCATTCTAAAAAATGAATTCAGCGGTAAAACAGACTTGAAAATATTTATGAGTCCGGTTGCAACAACTTTGGGAGAAGTAACCGTACTACCCGGTGAAAATCCGGCACATAGGATCATTCAACTGGTAATTGATAACCGCGACTTGAATAATCCTGAAAAAATGCAGTCGTTCGCTTACACCTCCTATAATAAACTATACGCTACCGTTGACCTGACTTCGATTCCTGTTATCGATACCTTGAGCAACTATACTGACAGCATTGTGTTTACTCCCGGAGCAGCCGATACCATTCCCGACTCAACCATTAACAGCCTCAACCGCGCCAAACAGATTACCGACAGCATGTACTTCTTTATGATGGAATCGGTAAGTGAACGCAAGTTCAGGTCTCCTGACAAGAACAGTGAGGTGGTGATTGCAAATAAAATGTCAGGATTGAAAAATCCGTTGTTTTTCATGCTTGCCACGCAAATGCAGTCGTTTTCGTTTTACAGCGACCTTATCACGGTTTACGATAAGACTTATCTGAGTCCGGTAAGCAAAGGCAGCACCGAAAAGTATCTCTTCATTATTGAGGACACACTTTTTAGCGAAGAATACGACACCATTTTTGTAATTTCGTTTCGCCCACGAAAAAACAAAAACTTTGAAGGACTGAAAGGGATTTTGCACATCAACTCTCGTAGGTATGCACTACAAAACGTAATGGCAGAGCCAGATGCGCAGGATCCAATGCTTTCGGTGTCGATTCAGCAGAAATATGAGTTCGTTGATGGCACGCAGTGGTTTCCGGTGCAACTGAATACCAATTTTACCTTTAACTCGCTTCAGCTGATGGTAGATAACTATTCTGTCCCGTTGCTTGGTATCGGCAAAAGCTACATCAGTAACATACAAATAAATCCTGTTTTCAATAAAAACACATTTGACCATGTAGTAATTGAAAGTGATAAAAATGCCAATAAAAAAACTGATGATTTCTGGAATGAGCACCGGCCTGACAGCCTGAGCCAACGCGAGCAGCTTACCTATCAGTTTATCGACAGCGTGGGCGAAGCAGAAAAATTTGACAAAAAAATTGCAATACTAGAATATGTGGCAAGCGGTTGCATTCCTGTTGGGTTTGTAAGCATCGACCTGAACCGTATTATGTGGTACAACAACTACGAAGGATATCGGCTGGGGTTTGGCCTTAAAACCAACGACAGAATCCTTCATTGGTTTTCTACTGGCGGGTATGCTGCTTATGGATTTAAAGACAAGGCAGTCAAATATGGAGGGCAGCTAGAGTTTTATCCTTATAAACCTGCAGAAATATTGCTTGGTTTGTACTATTCCAACGACGTTGAAATAAGCGATTATTACCGCTTCAGATGGAGCAACGGTTTTTTGAGTACCGAATCATACCGCGACCTACTAATTACAGAGATTGATCCGGTTGAAAAATACTTGTTCAGCGCTGAAGCTCGTGTTTTCCGATATATTAAAGCAAACTTGTATTGTTCTTACAACAACAAGCATGTTGTCGATTTCAACCGGTACTTTCTTGCTGATAACCCATTTCAAACCGGAATCACCGAGAACTCATTGCCCTTTGGCTTTTCATATTATGAAGCAGGAATCGCTATAAAATTTGCTTACAAAGAAAAATTCCTGCAAACACCGAAGAATAACAAGATCAGCCTTGGTACGGATTATCCGATACTATGGTTAAACTATTCCGCAGGAATTCCATCCTTTGATAACGCACAGATTTATCATAAATTTCAAGCACGGCTGAGCAAAAAATTTAAAACCACTGTTTACGGGAACTCCTATGCAACCCTAGTAGCAGGCTGGGCAAGCGAGACAACTCCATACACCCTGCTTTACAAGGGTCCTGGAACACAAGGATGGCTTGATGTTTCTACTACCTTCAATACTATGGGTGTAAATGAATTTATCTCTGATCGATTTGCGCATTTGTTTCTTAAGCACGATTTTGGGAGCCTGTTGTTCCGTACAAAAATATGGAAACCCGAATTATGTGTACTCACCAATATAGGTTGGAGCGATTACTCCGATAAAACCCCTATCGTAACATCGCTACCCGGTTATAATAAACTGTACTATGAATCGGGTATTCAGATAAACTACATACTACGTGCTTTTTTTATCGGATATGGGTTCTCGGTGTATTACCGCTACGGGCCTTACCACCTACCGGAAACAATCGACAACTTTGCTTTTAAACTAACATTAACTTATAGTTTTGAATAGTACCCGGCAATAATCAACAACTACCAATGACGTATTATTACTACTGGGAATACAGAATGCAGAATACAGAAGGGGCGAATGGCAATTCAACCGCATAATTCTCTTGCTGGAGTTTTCGTTCACTCTCGTAACATCATGCCTCTATCGACCAACGAAATGCCCCCTTCTGAATTCTGTATTCTGTCTCCTGTATTCTGATTCCAGATACCAGGTCATTTTATATTGCTTTTATTGCCGCAATAATTAGCCCTCAACAAGGCAGAGATTGGGCTAAAATGTGTATAACTGAGTCCTTTTTAATTCGAAATAATCTTTAGCAGATCTCCTTCGATTGATGTTTGAGGAGTTTCGATAATACGTCCGAGCTCTGTATCGCCATCATAGAAAATAAATGTGGGAACAAGTTCAATTTTGTATGAAGCAACGTCGATTCCAGACAGCATCTTTTTATGGTCGAGGCAATACACTTCGAAGTTATCGGGGCACCAACCTGCAAGTTCTACAATTTTAAAAAAACGAGGAACTTCGCGCCTTGAATCGCTGCACCAGGTTCCTAGAAAAATAATTCCCGAAGCAGGAATATGTTCCTTCAACAAAGCAACAGTCGCACTGTCGGGGTGGTAATTATTGAACTCCTCATAGAACCAGCCACTGCAAAGCTCGTTTTCGAAATCAATCTTTTTACATTGCCCCAGCATGATTTTACTTCCGCTGGCAGAATCGGTAACAATTTCGTAGTTACTCTGTGCTGCAACTATTATGCTGCAGAAAATAAATACTATAAAAATGAAAATTCTGCTCATAAGTAATTTTTATGCAAATATATCGTTTTCTGAATTCAACAAACCTGAAAATTAATTATGGCAGGTGTAAAATAATTTCGATACAATTAAAAGTCTTACTGTATCTTTGCACGCATTATGAACCGCAGGTTTCGCCTTATAGTAATTTACCCGCTGCTTACAGTATCGATGATATTGTGGGCGTACTCGTATTTGTGGGCAAAAGACGCTTTGGTTTACTACAATCCGATTACACTGATTTGTATCAGGACTTTTATCTCAGCTGTTTTTATTTTACCGGTATTGTTCATATTGAAAAAGCAGATTTCGATTAAACGTAAGCATTTGCCTGCATTGGTTCTCTTGGCATTTTTCGAACCATTTTTGTATTTCATTGGAGAAACAAGCGGGCTGAATAAAGTTGACCCAGCCTCAACGGCCGTAATAATTTCTACAATCCCTCTTTTCACACCGTTGGCAGCATTTTATTTTCTGAAAGAAAAAGTGACTGCATGGAATATAGCCGGAATTGTGCTTTCATTAATTGGTATTGCTGTAATGGTGCTTGATCATCAGCTGAATATTCAGATTTCGGTTGAAGGGCTGTTATTTCTGACACTTGCTGTAGTTGCTGCCATAGGATACAGTGTTGTAATAAAGCGATTACCCGGAAATTATTCCGTTTTTACCATCATTTTTTATCAGAATGCCATTGGAGCCATTCTGTTTATTCCACTGGTTTTTATATTTGATTTTCAACAGTTACTGATTACCGGCTGGATTACTTCTGCAGTATGGCCCATTGTTAAACTTGGCGTATTCGCATCGACAATTGCTTTTTTATTCTACATGTATGCCCTAAAATTTATGGATATTACCAAAGTGAATATTTTTACCAATATGATACCGGTCTTCACCATATTAATTATGTGGATAGTAATGGATGAAGCTCCGGAGTTCAGAAAAGCAATCGGTATGGCTGTCGTGATAGTGGGGGTATTTGTGTCGCAAATAAGTTTAGGTAAAATCAGGAAAAGTGATACACCCGCAAAACATTAGGCAGGCAGCAAATCAGCACAAAAAAGAACTTCGTGAGCTGATAAAAAAGTTGAAGAGAAATGATAAAAGATTGCTCGACGACAAGGTTCACAGGTTACACTATCAGATTTTTGACTCATATAACTGTACTGCCTGCGCCAACTGCTGCCGGAGTCTCGGTCCAAAGCTTACAAATAAAGATATTGCACGGTTGGCTGACTATTTGAAAATAACAGATTCTGCATTTTTTCAAAAATATGTTGTCGAAGATGAGGATGGTGACTTTGTTTTCAGGGAAATGCCTTGTGTTTTTCTGCAATCTGACAATTTATGCGCTGTATATGATATCAGACCCAAGGCATGCAGAGAGTACCCGCATACCGATAAAACCAATTTTCATCAGATACTTGATTTAAGTTTGCTAAATGCAGAAATCTGCCCTGCTGTGTACGAAATTTTTGTAATCTTGCAAAAAAACAACTCATGAATGCAATTCAGCGTGAAGCAGTTGGTCGGCTTCGTGAACATCTTGCTCCGCTTTTCGCATCTGAAAATAGCGGTCATGACTTCATGCATCTTTTGCGGGTGGAAAAAATGGCCATGCACCTTGCTTTTCCGAATGGGGCCGACCCGTTTATCTGTTCATTGGCAGCCCTGCTGCATGAACACGATGATAATAAACTCACCCATATAACCGGGGGAAAAGATGAGGCTGTAAGATTGCTTATGATTACAGTAGAAAACGAAAACATCCGCAATCACGTACTTGAAATAATCAGCTCCCTTTCATATAAAGGCGCCTCGGTGGAGACCCCAATGAAAACCATTGAAGGAATGTGCGTGCAGGATGCCGACAGGCTCGATGCTATGGGAGCAGTTGGTATTGCCAGAACATTCTGCTTTTGTGGTGCCAGGAATCAGCCTATACACGACCCGGGCATTTCACCGGTAAATCACAAGGACGAAGACGATTATCATAAAGCAAAAGGCACAGGAATCAATCATTTCTACGAAAAGCTTCTCATCATAAAGGACAGAATGAATACAGAAGAAGCCAAAAGAATTGCCAATATCCGCCATAACTTTATGGAAGAATACCTCGATAGATTCCTCAAAGAATGTGAAGGAATACAATAATGGGTAAAGGAATGCGTTTGATTATTTAATATATTTGTCTCAAACAAATTAAATTCAAGCTGCTTGAAAACGATAAAACATATAGTACCAGTTTTATTACTATTCATCTCAATTACTATAGCACGAGGCCAAACCGGTGGAAACAACATATACGAGTTTTTGAATATCCCTCCTGCTGCTCACCTTGCAGCACTTGGTGGAAATAATGTTTCTGTTTTCGATAATGATCTGGGGTTTGTCTATGCTAACCCAGCCCTAATGCACGAGAGTTTCAGCAACAATCTTAGCCTGAACTATCATAATTATATCGCCGACATTAACTTTGCCTACGCTTCTTATGCCTTTCATTTCGATAAAGTTGGCACTTTCGGAGCTGGCATATACTACTTAAATTACGGCGATTTTACTCATGCGGATGAAACAGGACAGATCCTTGGGAACTTTTCTGCTTCCGATTATTCATTCAACGTGTATTATAACCGACCTCTATATGAACGCCTGTATGCCGGAGCAAGCCTAAAAATACTATACTCATCGATGTTTACGTATTATTCTTCCGGGTTTGCAGTAGATCTCGGGTTGCATTATTATTCGAAAGACAGCTTATTTTCTGCCGGGGTTGCTTTAAAGAATTTCGGCACACAACTCAAGCCTTATTTTCCAGGGAATTATGAACCCCTGCCCTACGACCTTCAGCTTGGTGTTACACAACGCCTTCGCCATGCGCCATTTCGCTTTTCGATAACCATGCAGGATTTGTTAAACTGGAGTCTGCGTTACGATAGTCCGTTGGATGACGGAAACGTTCTTGCAGCCGATGAAACAGCAAACGATACAGTGAATTTTACAATCAAGCTGAACAACTTTTTCCAAACGGTTGGCAATGCTGGAGATGAGTTTCTACGCCATATAATTGTCGGTGTCGAGATAGTACCATCACAAAACTTCTATATTGCCCTCGGCTTCAATTATCGCCGCCGTGCAGAAATGAAACTCGACACAAAAAGTGGTTTGCTAGGATTCTCGGTGGGTGCAGGTGTGAAAATATCGAAATTTAATCTGGGTTATAGCTTTGCCAATTATCATTTTTCGGGTAAATCGCATATGATTTCGCTATCAACTAATCTCAACTCTTTTTATAAGAAGAATGGTTCCTAAATATTGCTTTCCACTGTTTTGATCAAGAAAAAAAATATCATTATTGCCATTGACGGACATTCTTCATGCGGAAAAAGCACATTGGCGCGTAAACTAGCCGAAAAACTCAACTACACCTATATCGACAGCGGTGCGATGTATCGGGCTGTAACTCTGTATGCTATTGAAAACGAATTAATCAATGCTTCCGGATTTGACGAAAACAAGCTCATTAAAGCATTGCCCAAAATACACATCCGTTTTCTCAAATTAGGTTGCAATAAGCCAAGGACTATTTTGAACAATATCGATGTTGAAGAAAAGATACGCAGTCTTGAGGTTTCGGCGGCTGTTAGCAAGGTAAGCGCTGTAGCCGAAATCAGAAAACACCTCGTTAAATTGCAGCGTAAGCTTTCGGAGAACGGCGGTGTGGTAATGGATGGCCGCGACATTGGTACGGTTGTATTTCCAAACGCCGAATTGAAAATTTTTCTCACAGCCTCAGCAGAAGTAAGAGCAAAACGGCGCTTCAAGGAGCTTACCGATAATGGGATTCAGGTAAGTTTTACTGAAGTGCTGGAGAATGTAATTAGCCGTGATTATCTGGACCAGTCGCGAACGGAAAGTCCGCTTCGAATGGCTGATGATGCCATATTGCTCGACAACAGCGATATCAATGCAGAAGAAACTCTGATGGTAGCACTTGCCATGGTTGATGTTGTTATGAATAAACAACTCGATATCAATGACAATTGAAATTGACCGGCATTCAGGTTTCTGCCCGGGTGTAACCAATGCCATCAAAATGGCAGAGCTCGAACTTGAGCAGAACGGAGTGCTGTATTGTCTGGGTGACATTGTGCACAATACTATTGAGGTAGAGCGCCTGAAAAAGAAAGGATTAATTATTATTGATTACAACCGATTCCAGAACCTGAAAGATGCAACCGTTTTAATCCGGGCTCATGGCGAACCTCCCGAAACATATAATACTGCAAAAAAAAATAACATATTACTTATCGATGCTTCCTGCAAAGTGGTACTGAACCTTCAGCGAAAAATCAGACAAGCAGAGGCAAACGGTGAAAAAGGTATTCAAATTGTAATCTATGGTAAAAAACAACATGCCGAAGTGAATGGATTGGTCGGACAAACCCATAGTAAAGCTATTGTTGTAAGCGAAATGCAAGACCTTAATCTTATTGATTTCAGCAAGCCGGTATTTTTTTTCTCACAAACCACACAAAGCCCCGAGAAGTATCGAGATATTATTGTTGAGGCAAAAAACAGGGCGACTCGAATTCTGGGGCATCACCGTAATATCGAGTTTCTGAACAGTATATGCCCGCTTGTGGCAAAACGGGAGCCTCTTATACAAAAATTTGCAACTGAACATAGCATTGTGTTGTTTGTAAGTGACCCCAAAAGCTCAAATGGAAAAATGCTGTATAATCTTTGCTCGGAAACAAACCCCAGGAGTTATTTTGTATCAGGTCCCGAAGATATAAAACCCGAATGGTTCAAGGCAGATGACCATGTAGGAATATGCGGAGCCACCAGCACACCTTTATGGTTGATGGAAGAAGTGGCCAGCTGTATTACCAATTTGGCTGAAAATATTCAATAAAAATCTATTCCGCTACCGGATTCGAAACAATTCCTGAAAAGAGAATTGCCCCAGTTGTAACCTCCCTGATGATAAACACAAATGGTCGGTCAAGAGTTAGATAAACCACGCCTGGATCAACTGAAGTAAGCTCAACTCCCACACTTGTAACTGCTGCCGCTTCTGTGCCTTTTTCGTCGACACTGATAAAGGTTTTGTGCTTTACTTCGCTTACAAACAGTCCTCCGGTACCATTAATTCCTGATAAATCAGCTAACCCACTGTCGAAAAGATCGTTCATACCCAGTGCAATTAGCATATCATTCAGCGTTTTTTCGTAGCTGAATTCAAACCGCGGCATACCAAGCGAAACCTTTGCAGTATACAGTCCGTTCTGCCATTGAGTCCATTTTTCTGAATCAAGCGTTGATACCAATTCTGCTGCCGTCTGTTCTATTGGTGGCAATATTACATCCATAACGAAATTCCCCTGTCCGTAAGGTAGCTCCGCGATCGCAACCTCATCAGAAAAATAATACTTCATTTCCGCTTCCTGATGCATCATGGAAACATCAATCTGTCCCCCACCCTGCAGATAAAATGGCTGATCGTATGTAGCCGATTCTTCAAACTCATATTTCCACTCCCCGTAAAAATAAACTGCGTTGATAAGAAACATTACCATATCGGGACCTATTTCTTCGAGAATCCTTTCGATTTTCCCATGGGTTTCATCGTTGACCCAATCATTGATTGTATTTAGCGCATCACCTGAACTGAAATCGAGAGAGGCAACCTCGGCATCGTAATAATTCTGGTTTACATCAAGAAATGATTGCAGCACGGTAAAATTATTACGATACCATATAGAATTTGCAATAGAAAGCTCAACGCGCGGATCTAGGGCAACAAGTTCCGACTTCAGGTATCTGAAATATTCGTTGAAATCCTCCATTTCGTAACCTTCAAAATCCATAGTGGTCAGCATCTGGCTGAGCGTATTGTTTTTTGCGCCGTTGGCAGTCATTGCAAGTGCAAAATTAATGCTCAGCGGCGATATCATGATGTTTTTGGGTGCAGTTTCCGATTCTGATACTTCCCTCAGCATATTAAATGCAAAATGATTGCCCGAAACCACCATGTTTTTTTGTTGTGTCGTAAGCTTCAGGTCAACAATTTCGTTGTTTTGTTTTTTACATGCCGAAAAAACGATGGCAACACTGAAAAACACAATTAACAGGACTAAAGTTCTCATTGTTATGGAATCTTAGTTAATAATACTACTTTCAAATATAACTAATTAATAACGGTATGCTTATAAAATTAGTATCATCAAAAGAGCAACTGCCACGAATTATTCCATTAGTACAAATATCTCAAGAAACTCAGTATATCCATCCGGTTCATAGGTAATATCGCTAATTTCAGCAGGAATGAGAATTGTTTCTCCTTTCTTCAGGTTATATTTTTCGTTGTTATAGTGCAGGTTCACCTCTCCAAGAACACAAATAATAACAACAAAGCTGTCTTTATCGGCATAGCTACGTTCCAGGTTATTGAAAAGGCATACAATGTTGCACGAAAAATGCGGTGTTGTGATTATTGATGAACCTTTATCGGGCAACTTTGAATACAATGTTCTGGGATCAACTGTTTTTGAAAAATCAAGGACGTCAAGAGCCTGTTCAATATGCAGTTCACGCTTTTTACCATTTGCGTCGAATCGGTCAAAGTCCCAGATACGATAAGTAATATCGCTTGCCTGCTGTATTTCGGCAAGAACAATGTTTTTTCCAAGGCTATGCATTCTGCCTGCGGGAATATAGAAAACATCACCATACTGGGCATTTTCGTAGCAGGCAACTTCAGGCAAGGAATGGTTGCCTATTTTTTCAAGCAGCGTTTCGCGAGTGATGGTCCGGTTAAAGCCTGATACCAGTTTGGCTCCCTCTGCTGCATGTAAAACATACCATAATTCCGATTTGCCATAGCTTTCCAGATTCTCGGCAGCATAATCATCACCAGGGTGAACCTGAAACGATAAATCTTCGGTAGCATCAATCAGTTTAATCAACAATGGGAAATCGAGTCCGAAAGTATCGAAAACCTTTTCACCCACCAGATCGCCCATATACACTTCGATGAGTTCCTGAAGATTATTCCCTTTAAGATATCCATTAGTAACCACCGAAATATTCTCTGGTAATCCGCTGATTTCCCAGGATTCACCACAATTAGCCGGGGCACTTTTTTTATTAAACAAAGAAGCGAGGCGATTTCCACCCCAGATGCGCTGTTTATAAATAGGTCTGAATTTTAAAGGGTATAACATAAAATCTCAAGTAAATTCTTTATTTTTATTGTTCAAAAATACGATAAATTTCTTTTGATATGCTTATAATTGGAATTGCCGGTGGCACAGGCTCCGGGAAAACAACAGTAGTAAAAAAAATAATGGAGCGTTTTTCAGAAGATGAAGTTTCTGTAATTCCACAAGATTCATATTACCGCGATAATTCTGATCTTCCGTTGGAGAAAAGACAGGAAATGAATTTCGACCACCCCGATGCTATCGAATGGAGCTTACTCATCGACCACATAAAACGACTGAAACGTGGTGAAACGGTTATGCAACCTATGTACTCTTATCTTACATGCACCAGGCTGGAAGATGTTATACCGCTAAGTCCGCATAAAGTGGTAATTATTGAAGGCATCCTTATACTCGGGAACAAAGAACTTCGCGATCTGATGAACCTGAGAGTATTTGTGGACGCCGATGCCGACGACCGGTTGAGCAGGGTAATCCAGCGTGATATTATTGAACGTGGCAGGTCGGTAAACAAAGTACTGGAAAGGTATGAAAAAACGGTTAAACCTTCTCACCTTCAATTTATTGAGCCCACAAAGCGCTATGCTGACCTTATTGTGCCGCAAGGAGGAAACAATAGCGTAGCCATTGAATTGCTCACTCACTTTATAGAAATAAAATTAAAAAACTAAGTTATGATAATTGATTACAACAAGATTGCCCTGAATCAGGTGCTTTTTATTGATATCGAAACGGTTCCGGCAGTTCCGGTTTACGAAGAACTTAGCGAAAGTTTCAGGAAGCACTGGGAGCGTAAATCATCGTTTTTTCGAAATGCTGACGAATCGGCTTCTGATGTCTATCAAAGAGCCGGGATTTATGCTGAATTCGGAAAAATAATTTGCATCTCTGCTGGCTTTATAACAGAACGCAACGGCGACAAGCATTTTAGGGTAAAGTCGTTTTCTGGTGATACCGAAAAAGAACTGCTTACCGAGTTTTCTGCCATGCTCGATAGCTTTGCTCCCAAAGGTGATAAATATTTCTGCGGACATAATATCCGTGAATTTGATATACCGTATATTTCGAGAAGAATGCTTGTGAATCGAATACCATTGCCTGAAATGCTGAACAATGCCGGTAAAAAGCCATGGGACATGAAGCTTCTCGACACTATGGAACTATGGAAATTCGGAGATTTTAAGAATTATACTTCGCTCGAATTACTTGCTAACCTGTTTGGCATACCCACCCCGAAAGATGATATTGATGGAAGCATGGTGGCAGATGTTTACTACAACGAAAAGAATCTGAACCGCATAGTTACCTATTGCGAAAAAGATGTTCTCACGGTTGCACAGCTACTACTTTCTTACAGGTTGATGCCTTTAATTGAAGAGGCCAACATAATAAAAGCCTGATAATAAGTGATTATCGGATATAGCTTGAGTCAAGCGGTGTTTTTAACCAAAGAGCGGTATCGCTAACCGACAGAATTTTCAGTTTGTTCATTTCAAACTCCTCTTTTGAGTTGATGTATTTATCGAAAAAAGAAGCTGAAACAAGGTAAGGTGTTCCGGTATTTGGATCGAAAATTCTGATTTTATTCAAAAGGGAATCACAACTTTTCAAAATAATGTACTTCATCGACTTATCCCTTGCATTCCAGTCGTCACGCATTATTGTCACATAAGGAGTAAGCGATTTGGACAATTTCATCTGTTCCATTGCAAATGCCGACGCACCAACACTGCAATTTTGAATATAGTTTTCGTTCATGTGAAAACTAGCGGCAATTTGTAACATTAACGGCAGTAATGCCTCAAAATCGTTGAATTCAGCATTCACGCCAAGAACAATATAAGCCTTGCCAAGTCCTTTCTTCGTTTTTCCCATCTCTTCGTAGAACGGTGCCAAATTCAGTAAAATAAGTGTCTGGTATATCGTGTCGTTCGATGAATGTATTGCTCTCAACACCTTGGAAATACCATCGGACATAACAGGTGTTATTGTTTCGGAATTAATAATAATTGTATTATGAAAATCAGGGCAAATAGGTTTCATTGCTTTTGCCCATTCTGTTTCGAACATTAGGTAAAGATTCTCAAAATAACACTCCGGTGTAAAGGGCAGCACAACAGGCATATCGAAATAACCTATATCTAACCCCATATCCTGTATCGACTGAAAATCCTCACGCTTTTTTTCGATATGCTGATACACCGGGCCTATTTCGCCCAGCAAAAAAACACGATTGGCAGGCTTGATACTATCGTAAGCACAAAACGAAAAAGTTTCACAATTTCCGGCAGTTATTACTTTCCACGATTCCGGTATTTCGATGGAGAAAACACCCCCATCAAACTTTTTAAGTACCACATCGGGTGCATTCCGGCATTTCTTATCCGCTTCGTCATACTTCACTCTGATACCACAGGAAGAAAGGAGACCAAAAAGAAGAAGCAAACCTATGATTTTAAGCCTGATCATGCGACGAAAATTTCATAAAATTAAAAAATAATTTAGATAGCTCAATAAAAATGAATCATTCAAAAGGCAAAGTGTAATCATTGATTTTTTTCTACATTTGCTGATAATAATTTCAGAGCATCAAAAGCATGAACCAGGTAAGGATAGAACAAATTAAAATTCAGCTATGAATATTAATTTTCTGAGAAGTATAACACCAAGGTGGGTTATTTTTTTAATCGACCTGATGATATGCTTATTTTCGATTGTTTTTGCCTATTACCTTAGGTTCAACTTTAAAGTACCTGCTTACGAAATTGCCCGTTTTGTGTATGTTTTACCAATGGTTCTCAGCATCCGGGCAATCAGCTTTATTGTTTCCCGCTCATATGCTGGTATAGTTCGGCACACCAGTACCCGCGACATACAACGCATTATTCTTGTTTCAGCTATCAGCAGTGCAATTCTGGTAATATTAAATGTCATCACTTATTATCTGCAAAAGAGGTTTCTCATACCCATGTCGGTAATTATTATCGATTTTATAACAACCGCTTTTATCCTAAGCTTTTCACGCCTTTTAGTCAAAGCTGTTTTTCTTGAGTTCAACAATCCCAGGCGAAAGGCATTTTCTGTGGCTGTTTTTGGAACCGAAGAACTTGCCCTAATAACACAGCGCACCATTGACCGAGATACCGAATCACGCGATAAAGTAGTTGCTTTTTTCGATTTCGGTTCTAAAATGACGGGAAATAAAATCGAAGGGATTAGGGTTTTTGATATAAGCGATCTGGAAACCCAAATAAAGAAGCAGTTTATCAGTACCCTGATTATTGCAAAAAAGCAAATTCCGGTAGAAATAAAACAAAAAATAACCGATATCTGCCTCGACAACGATGTTGAAATCAAAGTAATACCGGATGTTTCTAAATGGATTAACGGGGAATTGAGCCTTCACCAGATTCAGAATATTAAAATCGAAGATTTGCTGCAACGTCCGGAAATCAAAATGGATAAAAAGCATATTCGTAAGCAACTTCTCGACAAAACCATACTGATTACCGGTGCAGCCGGGTCGATTGGAAGCGAAATAGTGCGACAGCTTACCAATTACAATCCAAAACATCTCGTCCTTTTTGATCAAGCCGAATCGCAGCTTTACGACATTGAACTGGAGCTTGAAGAAAAACTTGGCTTTCATAATTTTACAATTGTAATTGGCGATATAACCAACGCCGAGTTGGTTGAAAGAGTATTTACCAGCTTCAACCCTGAGTTCGTATATCATGCAGCCGCCTATAAGCATGTTCCGATGATGGAAAAGAATCCGGGCGCTGCAATTTTAAACAACGTTACAGGGACACGGCTTCTGGCCGATGCATCGCTGAAATTCAAAGTCCTTAAATTTGTAATGGTATCCACCGACAAAGCGGTGAACCCTACCAACGTGATGGGCGCCTCAAAACGTATTGCCGAAATTTATATTCAATCGCTGAATCAGTTTAAAAAATGCAAATTCATTACTACAAGATTTGGGAACGTGCTTGGCTCAAATGGTTCGGTAATACCACGATTTAAAAGACAGATTGAGTCGGGAGGACCTATTACGGTTACTCATCCCGAAATCACACGATTCTTCATGACCATACCCGAAGCATGTCAACTGGTTCTTGAAGCCGGCAGTATGGGTGAAGGCGGCGAAATCTTTATTTTTGACATGGGCGAATCTATAAAAATTGTAAATCTTGCCAAAAGGATGATTCAGCTTTCGGGTCTTAAACTGGGCGAAGATATTCAGATACGCTTTACCGGCCTCCGCCCGGGTGAAAAACTGTACGAAGAACTGCTTGCAACCAAAGAAAATACCGTACCCACCTACCACCCCCGAATAATGATTGCAAAAGTAAGGGAATACGATTTCAATACCATACAAGACCACATCGAAACATTAGTACAAATGATTGACAATAGCGAAAATATGGCACTTGTAAAAAAAATGAAAGAAATTGTACCAGAATTTATCAGCCAGAATTCACCTTACGAAGTGCTTGATCACTAAATTTTTTTTAGTTGATACCGGATAACAAAAATCAGCATTTGACAATGGCAGATTGATTTTGCATTAACTCCATGTTAAGGAAAAATTAGCCCAAAATAAAATTTTCTGAAATTTCGACTTTTTAGATTTTTTGAGTCGAAAATTCGAATATTTGTATTAATTTTGACTTTTAATACCATTTGAGTCGAAAAGTATGAATAGAAGCGATAAAGTCAGAGAGAATCTAATAAAATCAGCAAGACAAATGTTTGCACGATTCGGGTTCGAAAAAACCACCATGAACGAAATAGCCATTGAAGCCCGTAAAGGCAAAAGCTCACTCTACTACTATTTCACCAGTAAGGAAGAAGTGTTCCAGGCAGTGGTGGAGTATGAGGCCGATATGTTGCGTGAAAAATTAGCCGCGGCGTTCCGCGAGCCCGAAAATTTGCTCGATAAAATGAGAAATTATATAGTGGTGCGGTTTAACGAGATTATTAAACTGGGCAATTTATATCAGGCATTGCGCAACGATTTTCTGAATCACCTCGAATTTGTACAAAAGGCGCGGTTGAAATACGATAAACTTGAGCTTGAATTTTTTACCCTTGTGCTCAAACAAGGTTGTGAAAACGGAGTTTTCACAATCGAAAACCCAGAGCATGTTGCCAAAACATTTCATTTAACTATTAAAGCGGTAGAGCTTCCATTACTCATTTCCTATGAACAGGAAGTATTCGAAAAGCAGTTGAATACAATTATTGACATCGTTTTTTTCGGTTTGGTAAAAAGATGAATGTATGACTTATTTTAAACGTATTGCTCTGGTGCAGTTGCTAATATGGTTTATTGCAAACCCGCTGCATTCTCAAACCGACACCTTATATTTAAATCTCGGGCAATGCCGCGATATGGCGTTCAAGCACAATAGTAAAATTAAAATAGCAGAATGCCGCACACAAGCTGCCACGGAAATGCGAAAAGCAAGCTTCACAAAATACTTCGGTGAGTTTGGTTTTATGGGGCAATATCAGTACAGTAACCGTCAGATAAGCTTGTTCAATCAGGATCTTTTTTTGCCTGTGGTTCCCTTTTGGGCAATTGATGAAAACACGGGAACACTGCGCGAGGACATTCTCGAGAACCCACTTCTGAACGGAATTGTAAGCAACCCTCTTACAGGTGAAATATTTTACGACAGCCAGGGTAATCCCGCCTTCTGGTTGTATGGCTATTTGCCCTCTGATCAACTGAAATTCGGAACACATCAAAATTTCATGTTCGGGCCGTCATTGCTTCAACCCATTTATCTGGGGGGTAAAATAAGAAACATGGTAAAAGTTGCCGAAGCGGGAGAAGAAATTATGAAATCGAAGCAACTTCTCGATGAGGATGATGTAATTGTTCTTACAGAAGAAGCATACTGGCGGTGTGTAAGTGTACAGGAGCAAAAGGCATTGGCATACAAATACCGTGAACTGCTTAATCATCTTGTTGGAGACCTCGAAAACCTTTATGCTGAAGGGATAATTACCTACAATGATGTATTAAAAGCAAAATTAAAATTGAACGAAGCAGAGTTAAGCTGTCTGAAAGCCGACAACGGCCTGGCATTGTCGCAGATGGCATTGCTACAGATAATAGGTTTACCGTTGAATACACAGATTTCGCTTGACGGTAATCTCGACAAGCTTCCTGTGCTACCCAATCCTTCTGGGAGCTATGAAACGGCTTTGCAGAACAGAGAAGAGCTACATATTCTCGACAATACAATGAATATGGCAATTGCTCAGAAAAACATCGCACTTTCGCGGTTTCTACCCAATATTATGGCTTCAGCAAATTACCTTTTCGTCAACCCCAATCCCTACAACGCTTTCGAAAAAGAATTTGGCAGCGACTGGTCGTTGGGAGTTACCGTGCAGATACCTCTATTTCACTGGGGCGACAGGCTGCATACTATGCGCGCATCAAAAAAAATAATAGAGATATCGCAACTAATGAAGCAAGATGCTGAACAGATGATACAGCTAGAATTGGAGCAAGCATATTTTGTGTACACCGAAACCATGAAAAAATACGACCTGTGCGAAAAAGCACTGATCCAGTCCAAAGAAAACCTTCGCATGGCTAATGATGCCTATCAGGAAGGAATGCTTACCCTAGCCGACCTGCTCGAAGCTCAGGTTTTATGGCAACAAGCTTACTCTGAGCTTATTCAGGCAAAAACAGACCTAAAATTACAGGAGATCAATTACCGAAAAAAAACCGGGCAATTATAAAACACTCAGTATATGAAAAAATTCGCGATATATCTGTTTGCATTAATTTTGCTAATTATCTCTTGTAAAAGAGATGACAAACAACCACAAAAAGTTGAAAACAATCCGGTTGTTAAAACTACTATTGCCGTTGAAAAACAGTTTTCGCCGGAGCTGGAGTACTCCGGCACGTTCTTTCCGAACCGTGAAGCCAATCTTGGTGCTTCAATGCCTGGGAAAATCGAGAAGTTTTTTTACCCTGAAGGCACTTTTGTTACTTCCGGTACACTGCTTGTGGAAATGTCGGCTGAATTGCTTACCCAGGCACTCATTGAATATGATGCAATAAAAAAAGACTTTGAACGGGTTGAACGTCTCAGAGCGAAAGGAAGTATCAGTGAAATTGAATACGATCACCTGAAAGCCAAGCTGGAAGCATCGGAAGTGAAAACCGAAATGCTACACAAAAACACATCCGTAGTCGCTCCTTTCGATGGTATTATTGTTGAATATCTTGTAGAAGAAGGCGAAAACTATTTCTTCAACCTGAATTTTGATCCCGGTTACTCAAATACGTCAGGGATTTTACGTCTGATGCAGATCAACCCGTTGGTTGTAAAAATACAGGTCAATGAGAAAGAGTTGCAACAGTTGAAGAGTGGACAGAAAGTCAGCATCATGTGCGATGCAGTTTCGGGTAACGGACTCACAGGATTTGTGAAATACATTAAACCAATGCTCTCTACAGTTACCCGTACTGCAGAAGTTGAGATTGAGGTGCCTAATCCGGGGAACCGGCTTAAACCCGGAATGTTTGCACGCGTACTGTTGCACACCGAAGGGAGTTCTGCGGTATTTGTTCCAGTTGATGCCATTTATAGGCAGCCCGGCACTCCTGATGATTTTATTTTCGTGGTACATTCGGGCGTTGCACACCAAATGGCGGTGAAAAGAATTGCAATTATCGATCAGTGGGTAGCAGTTTCGGGCATATCCAAAGGAGATACAATTGTCACTCAGGGCAAGAATAAGCTGAAAGACAATCAACAGGTGATTATTAAAAACAACTAATCATGGGACTGCCCAAACTAACCGTTCAGAACCCGGTAACCACTGCAATGGTTTTTATTGCGCTGGTTATTTTTGGTGTCATTTCATGGATTTCTCTTCCACGTGACCTGATGCCTGACATCGAGCTTCCTGCAATTACTGTTATTACTATTTATCCAGGAGCTTCTGCAGAAGATGTTGAGTCGCAGGTTACCAATCCCCTTGAAGTAGTGTTAAGCGGAACAGAAAACCTGAAAAAATTATCCTCATCATCGCGCGAAAATGTTTCGTTCATTTCGATGCAATTCGATTGGGGCACCGATGTAAGCGATGCAGTAAACTCTGCCCGCGACCTGATGGAGCTTGCAAAAAGCAAACTCCCGGTAGATGCGATGAGCCCGTATATACTTAAAATTAACAGCTCAATGATTCCTGTTGTGGTTTATACTATTCAGGCTGACATAAGCTACAACGGACTCGAAAAGATCGCGTATGAGCAAATCATCGACCCCCTAAAAAAAGTACCCGGTGTAGGATCTGCTTTCATAATCGGTCAGCCGTCCCGCGAAATAAGTATCAATGTTGACCCTGTAAAACTGAAAGCATATAACCTCAACATTACACAGATTGCAACCATCCTGCAGGCCGAGAACATTACGATACCCGGCGGAAATGTCAGGTTCGACAAGTACGATTTTGCGGTTCGTATCCCAGGCGAAGTTAAGAACACGCAAGACATAGGGGAAATTGCCATCACCTCGTTCAACAATAGAATTATCCGGATGAAAGATATTGCTGAGATAACTGATGGGTATCGTGAGAAGGACGAAAAAGCATATAGCGATGGAAAAACGGCCGTTGGGTTATTTATTCAGAAGCAGACCGATGCCAACACATATGAGGTTTATACCGCCATTGTAGAAGAGATGGCTGGAATTCAGAAGAATCTTCCGGCTGATGTTAAAACAAATATTGTGTTCAATACTGCTGAAATCATAAAGGAAGTCACCTCTAATTTAAGCTCCACTATATGGTATGCAGGGCTATTTGTTTTAATTGTAGTATTAATTTTTCTCAGGGAATGGCGCAACAGCCTGATTATTATTCTATCGATTCCGGTTTCGATGGTGTTTGCATTTATCACCATGAAGTTGCTTGGTTACACAATGAACATATTTTCGCTTATATCGTTGATCGTAGCTATTGGAATGGTTGTGGACAACTCCATTGTTGTACTTGAAAACATAAACAAGCACATCGAAAACGGAGCGCGCCCCAAACAGGCCGCCATTTTTGCCACCGGAGAAATGGGGAACGCCATAACCGCATCAACACTTACAACAATATGTGTTTTTATACCGCTCATGTTCACCGGTGGTCTCGTCGGAGTACTTTTTAAACAGTTGGCAATACTGGTTTCGGTAACAATGGCTGCTTCTTTGTTAACCGCGCTCACCCTTACCCCGATGCTATCTTCGTTATTATTGAAAAACCAGGCACAGCACCGACAAAAGAGAAGCCGTCTGTTCAGGAGTAGTGAGAACATCTTCAATTCAATTGAAAACGGTTACCGAAGCAGCCTGAAATATGTGGTACGGTTTAAATACTTATTTATAAGCTTTGCCCTATTGCTGTTTCTACTCACAATATTCATATTCACCCGTCTGGGAAACAACTATATCCCCGATTTGGATGCAGGCGATATAATTGCCACCATTGAGCTTGAGGTTGGTACGAATGTTGATGAAACGGAGCGCGTAGCCAAAAAAGTTGAAAAAATATTTAACGACGAAATACCCGAAATGGTATCGCAATATACCATTGTAGGTCAATCGGAATCGAATCTGCTTACTGGCATCGGGTTCAAGGAAGGGAAAAACAGAGCCACAATAAGCGCTCACCTTTGTTTACCCCAATACAGGCAACGTACAGCAATCGAAATTGCTGAAGTTATCCGTTTGCGGCTTGCCGAAATACCTGAAATCGAGAATTATCAGGTAATAGGAGGTTCAATGTTGCAAAACATGCTACTAGGCAACAGCAAACCCGTTGAAATAAAAATCTCCGGAAAAAGTTTTGAAAAAATCAATGAAACAGCATTATACTTCGTGGAATTGCTGAAAAGCGACCAGAGGTTCAGTAACGTGGAATCTTCAATTGATCTTGGAAAACTAGAATATGTAGTTGATATCGATAAAGATAAAGCCTCATTGATGGGGCTCAACACTGCAATGATTGCCTTGCAGATACGTAATGGGATTTACGGGGCAGAAGCCGGAACTTATAAAGAAGAAGGCGACGATTATAAAATAGTGGTACGTTTCGGAAAAGATTACCGTAACAGCATTGAAGACCTGAAAAAAATAAACCTTTCAACCCTAATGGGTTCGCAGGTCGCTTTATCGAATGTTGCCGAAATCAAAGAGAGCTATGGTCCGCTTGAAATTAAACACGAAACACAATCGCGTTTTGTTACCGTGGGAGCCGAATTGAACGGTATCACCCTGAGCGAGGCTGCTCAAATTGTAAGGGAGATGATATCAAAAACTGATGCCGACCATGCTGTAAATATTGCCATCAGTGGTGAAGTTCTCGATAAAGAAGAGTCGTATTCCAACCTCCAGTGGATTTTTATTATCGGACTGGTATTGGTTTTTATGGTAATGGCATCGCAGTTTGAATCGCTTAAGGATCCTTTCATCATTTTATTTGCCATTCCATTCGCTATCATCGGTGTGGTTCTGGCATTTGTAATTACCGGCATACAACTGAATATTGTAAGTTTCGTGGGAGTAATCATGCTTCTCGGGATAGTAGTGAACAATGGGATTGTGCTTGTTGATTATACCAACCTACTTAGGGCACGTGGATGGTCGATCACAACAGCTGCTCTTGATGCGGGCAAGTCGAGATTGCGTCCGGTGCTGATGACATCGCTCACCACCATTCTGGCAATGATTCCGATGCTTTTCAGTAAAAGCATGGGGTCGGAATTGTGGATTCCGCTTGCTATTACCATGATCGGAGGGTTGACTGTTTCGTTGCTGATTACCTTGTACCTTATACCCTGCATATATTTATCGCTGAATCAGAAAGCACTGAAAAACGAAAAAAACAGATAATATGAAAATGATTTACATATCGTGCAACGTAAGCACTACCCATATAATAACAGAACTGCTCGACGCAGCAGGTATTGATGAGTATCAGATTTCCGACGATGTTGCTGCCCGGGTTTTCACCGGAAAACATCGTATGAATACTTCGGTGTGGCCCGGATATAACAATATTATTTTTGTACCACTCTGCGATGACAAAGCCGATGAAATCACTAATAAACTCCGGCAATACAACGCCTCCGTTCAAAATACCGATGAATTGGTCAGTGTAGGCAGTTGGAGTCTCGACGATTATTTTAATGATTGATTTTATAAAAAACCGGCACTGTTCTCTAGTTTAAATAAAATCAACAGTAAGGTAAAACAATAAGAAAAACTTATTTTTTCCCACTTTTAATTATTTAGACATCTCTATCATCCTATAACTGCTTGAGCAAATTGCGGATATCAGCTTTTTCTCGTACAATGTCACCGATTTTCGCAATGGGTATTCTTTCCTGTTCCATACTGTCGCGGTAGCGGATAGTTACAGTATTGTCAGTAGTTGTCTGATGATCGACGGTAATACAGAACGGTGTACCAACGGCATCCTGACGACGGTAACGGCGACCAATCGAATCTTTTTCATCGTACTGGCAAACCACATCAAATTTAAGTCCATCAATTATACCGCGTGCAATTTCGGGAAGTCCGTCCTTTTTTACCAGAGGCATAACGGCTGCCTTAACCGGTGCCAACGGGGCAGGAATTTTAAGAACAATACGCATTTCGTTTCCTACCTGCTCTTCGGTATAAGCTGCACTCAGCACCATAAGGAATGTTCTGTCGAGTCCAATAGACGTTTCAACCACATAAGGAACAAAGCTTTCACCTGTTTCCGAATCGAAATAGTTCATCTTCTTCCCCGAAAATTCCTGATGCCTCATCAAATCGAAATCGGTACGGGAATGAATACCTTCAATTTCTTTAAAGCCAAACGGAAAGGCATATTCAATATCATAGGCTGCATTGGCGTAATGCGCCAGTTTATCGTGCTTGTGCCAGCGATATTTTGCAGTATCGAAATCAAATGAATGATGCCATTTCATACGTTTTTCGCGCCATTTTTCAAACCACTCGAGTTCAGAGCCGGGTTTAACAAAATACTGCATTTCCATCTGCTCGAATTCACGCATGCGGAATATAAATTGTCGTGCAACAATTTCGTTGCGGAATGCCTTACCTGTTTGTGCAATTCCAAAAGGAAGCTTCATTCTCCCGGTTTTCATCACGTTCAGAAAGTTAACAAAAATACCCTGAGCTGTTTCGGGACGAAGATAAATTGTATCGGCACCTTCGGCAACTGATCCCATTTTAGTATCGAACATGAGGTTAAACTGCCTTACATCTGTCCAGTTTCTTGAACCCGAAATGGGGCATACAATTCCTAATTCTTCGATTAGCCTTTTTATTCCTGCGAGGTCATTCTCTTCAAGACAGGTTGTCATGGCAGCCCTCACTTCATCAGATTTTTGCTGATACTCAAGAATTCGCGGATTTGTTTCACGGAAAAGTTTTTCGTTGAAGCTTTCGCCAAATCTTTTCAATGCCTTCTCTACTTCCTTATTGACTTTATCTTCGAGTTTTGCAAGATAATCTTCGATGAGTACGTCGGCACGGTAGCGTTTTTTAGAATCTTTGTTGTCGATGAGCGGATCGTTGAACGCGTCGACATGCCCCGAAGCTTTCCATACCGTAGGATGCATAAAAATGGCTGCATCTATTCCTACCACCTCTTCGTTCATCTGTGTCATTGCCCGCCACCAGTAGTCACGTATATTGTTTTTCAGCTGTGCTCCATTCTGTCCATAGTCATACACAGCACTCAGTCCGTCGTAAATTTCGCTTGATTGAAATATAAAACCATACTCCTTGCAGTGCGAAATCAAGGTTTTAAAAAATTCTTCTCCATTCATTGTGTTTGTTTTAATTGCACAAAAATAGCAATGAAAAAGGTTTAAAAAAATTCTGCTTTTGTTTTCGTAATTTTGTGCTGTCTGACTAAAATTAATTATTGCTAACAGAAATCCGAATGCTATGGATTGCAGCGTTTTTACCGATAAAATAATCATTCCCAGCGATACCATGCTTAGGAATGCTCTTAAAGCGACTTACCCGTTGTGGAGAAACATAGAAGATTATATTATGACCAAGCAAACGGGTTTGCAAACCGAATGGGCTTTCCCCGGGGCAAAGTACGGGTGGAGCTATCGTATCCGCGATAAAAAGAGAGTAATTGTTTACTTGTTACCCCGTGATTCCTTTTTCATGGCGGCCTTTAACATCGGGGCCAAAGCATTTGAAGCCATTATGGGTACAGACGTTTCCGCGACAATTAAAACAGAGTTGTCGGAAGCAAAAGTGTATGCCGAAGGCAGAGGTATTCGCATCCCTGTTCATGATTCCGCGATTATTAATGATATTTTAACTTTGGTGGAAATAAAACTGATGTTTTAATTCTGGTTTAATTCATTTTTCGTTCGACTTTTTTTATTTACACAGATAGAAACTAAGTTAATTTTTCTTTAGGTTTTAAAAATTATTTTTCAACACCACGATAATATAACAATATACAAATTAACTTAGCATAAATTAATTTGAATCTCTATGACAAAATTTAAGCGTATCGGGGTTCTCACTTCGGGAGGCGATGCTCCTGGTATGAACGCAGCCATCAGAGCAGTCGTTCGTTCGGCAATTTATTATGGTATGAGCGTAACCGGCATAAGGCGCGGGTATGCAGGAATGATTCTGGGTGACTTCATGGAAATGACATCACGCGATGTGGGCAATATAATACAGCGGGGTGGAACTATTCTCCGGACCGCCCGCAGTGATGAATTCAGGACTAAAGAAGGTCGCTATATCGCATACAGAAACCTCGTGGAAGCTGGTATTGAGGCCTTGATTGCTATTGGTGGAGATGGTACTTTCAAAGGAGCCAAATTATTTACAGAAGAATACAATTATCCGATAATCGGACTTCCGGGGACCATTGATAATGATCTGTATGGTACTGATATGACAATTGGTTATGATACAGCCATTAATACAGCCATTCAGGCTATTGATAAAATAAGAGATACAGCAAGTTCCCACGACCGTTTATTTTTTGTGGAAGTAATGGGCCGCGATGCCGGCTTCATTGCCCTGCGCAGTGCCATTGGTTGCGGGGCTGAAGATGTTCTTGTTCCTGAGGTTGAGACCAACATGGATGAAGTTTGTGCCAACCTCGCCAACAGCGTGCAAAAAACTAAAAACAGCGGAGTGGTTATCGTTTCGGAGGGAGATGATGCCGGAGGTGCGATGAAAATTGCAGAAATTGTTAAACAGCGTTTGCCTGATATGGATATCAGAGTTTCTATACTTGGTCACCTTCAAAGAGGAGGCACTCCTTCGGCTTTCGACAGGTATCTTGCCAGCAAACTTGGGCTTGCAGCCGTAGAAGCATTACTCGACGATCAGCGCAGTGTGATGGTTGGTCTGATAAAAAATGAAACCGCTCTTATACCCTTTAATCAGGCAATAAAACATCATAAAGACATAAACCGGAAAATGCTGGAAATGCTTTATATTTTAAACACTTGATAAGAAGGCATACGGTCAGTCGCTAAATTTATGAAATATGCCCAAATAATTATACCTGTAGCACTCAACGGGAGTTTTACCTATATAGTTCCCGATAGCCTATGCTCCATTGCTGAACAGGGGTCTTCGGTGGTGGTTAATTTTGGTAAATCCAAACTCTATACCGGTATAATTTCAGGGTTTACCGAACACCCCGATAGCCAGTTAAAACTGAAAGAAATACTCTCATGCTCCTCAAAACCTGTAACCAACATGGCACAGATGGAACTATGGAATTGGGTTGCACAATACTATTGCTGTTCAATAGGGGAGGTAATGAAAGCAGCGCTGCCCGCGGGTATACGACCTGACAGTGAAAGCCGTTACATAAAAAATGACACATTCAGCGACTACCATTCGCTACCCGAAAAACAAAGAATTGTTTTGAACTACCTTTCCCCTGAGAAACCCAAAGGAATTCAAGAAATTATTCGCAACACTGGCATCAGGAACCCTATCCCAGACCTTAACAAACTGGCAGAGCGTGGTGCCGTTCAATGCGTTCAGTTCTTGTCGGGTGTATATAAGCCCTTGTATCGGAAATTTATATCCCTAAATTTTATTTCCGCCGAACAAGCCCACAGCGTGCTCGACTCACTGAAACGCGCACCAAAGCAGGCGCAAATGCTTGCCTTTCTCATTGAACAAGCCGGTGAAGAGTACGGTTCTTTCCAGGCAGAGCTCTCCGAAGTTTTAACATCAACAGGCCTTGATGCGCAGACAGTAATTGCTCTCTCGAAAAAAAACATCATTTCCTTCGTTCTGAAAGAAACAAGCAGATTTCAACAGACCGAAAACACAAGTTTGTTAAAAGAGTTAAGTGCGGTACAACTCAACTGTTTGAAAGAAATCAAGGCTGTTTTTAATGAAAACAAGGTCTGCCTGTTGCATGGAGTAAATTCCTCGGGGAAAACCGAAATCTATCTTCATCTTATTGATGAAGCTGTCAGAAACAACCACACAGCCCTGTATCTGCTACCTGAAATTGCCATTACTACCCAAATAGTGCATCGTATAAAATCGGTTTTTGGTAACATTGTCGGGGTATATCACAGTAAATACAGCGATTCGGAGCGGGTTGAAGTCTGGAAAAAAATTCAGGATGGTCAACTTAAAGTAATTATTGGGGTAAGGTCGTCGGTATTTTTACCACTGCTAAACCCGGGCATTGTAATTGTGGACGAAGAACATGAGAACACCTATAAGCAATCAGACAATTCACCACGATACAACGCTCGTGATATAGCAGTTGTAATGGCTGAAAAATGCGGGGCAAAAGTATTGCTTGCATCTGCAACTCCTTCCGTTGAAAGTTATTTTAATGCGATAAGCGGTAAATATGGACTTGCTTTACTTTCAACGCGCTACGGGAATGTGGAAATGCCACGGATTGTAATTGTGGATACGCTGCAGGCTAGAAAAAGAAAATCGATGCAGTTGCATTTTCATCCATTGCTTATTGAGGAAGTTAAAGGAGCACTCCATAAAAGTGAACAGGTAATACTTTTTCAGAACAGAAGGGGCTTTTCTCCTTACATTGAATGTAATGAATGCGGCTGGGTAGCAACCTGTAAGAACTGTAACGTAAGCCTCACATTTCATAAGCGCCGTCAGCAGATGCTTTGTCATTACTGTGGCTATAGCACAGGATTAGTCAGGAACTGTCCCGATTGTCAAAGTACATCCATAAAAACCATGGGCTTTGGCACGGAAATGGTCGAAAGTGAAGCCCGTATATTTTTTCCGGAGGCAAGAATTGAACGCCTTGACTATGACTCCGTCAGCACACGCGCAAAATACGAAAAATTAATTGCTGACTTCGAAAACAGAGATATTGATATTCTGATTGGAACGCAAATGATTTCGAAGGGGCTCGATTTTGACAATGTGTCGATAGTGGGCATCCTCAATGCGGACAATATGCTGAATTTTCCAGATTTCAGAGCGTTTGAGCGCAGTTATCAGCTAATGTCGCAGGTGAGCGGCAGGGCAGGGCGAAGAGAAAAAAGGGGCAAAGTCATCATACAAACATCAATGCCCGAGCATGATGTAATTAAATATGTGGTTGAAGGAAATTATGACGGGTTTGCCCGGCATGAGCTAACAGAAAGAAATACTTACCGATATCCACCATTTTACAGATTCATCAATTTAAAAATAAGACATCGCAATTACTCAACTCTCAATTCCGCTGCCATTTCTCTTAAGAACACACTGGAACAATTGCTCCCAAACCGCGTTCAGGGTCCTCACGAGCCCATCGTCAACAAAGTACAGAAATGGTTTATTATGAATGTTATTATCCGTTTCGAAGCAGGAATTTCAGTGAGAAAAACAAAGGACTTTATTTTAAGTAGTATAGAAGCAATTAAAAAGCACCCAGAGTACAAAGGTGTAGATATATCGATAGATGTTGACCCACTATAATTAATAAAGAAACTATGAAGACATTAATTAAGAATGCAAGTCTGGTAAACGAAGGTGAAATTTATGTTGCCAATGTAATTATACAAGATGATGTAATTCTTAAAATCAGCCGCAAAGAAGAGTCCGGTCATTTTGACGAGGTAATTGATGCAACAGGTCTACTACTCTTCCCCGGTGTTATCGATGATCAGGTTCACTTCAGAGACCCCGGGTTAACTACGAAAGGTGACATTTTTTCGGAATCCCGAGCTGCAGCAGCAGGGGGTATAACATCGTTCATGGATATGCCCAACACCATCCCTCAAACCACTACCATGGAAGCCCTGCACAATAAGCACATTATTGCTGCACACAGCTCGTTGATTAACTACTCGTTTTATCTTGGTGCTACCAACGATAATACCGCTGAAATCGAAAAAACTGATCCCTTGATTGTTTGCGGTATTAAAATGTTTATGGGATCGTCGACGGGTAATATGTTGGTGCACTCCAACGAGGCAGTTTCGGCTGTTTTTGCTCATGCCCCTGTGCTGGTTGCCGTACATTGCGAAGAAGACAGTATTATCAGCCGGAACCTTGCAAAATACAAAGCCTTATACGGCGACAATATCCCCATGCATCATCATGCTGATATACGTAGCGAGGAAGCTTGTTACGCTTCTTCGGCAAGAGCCGTTGAGCTAGCTACAAAGCACAATGCCAGGCTGCACATTCTGCACCTGAGCACAGAAAAAGAAATCTCGCTAATGCAGCAAATACCACTGAATAAAAAAACGATTACCGGTGAAGTATGTGTACATCATTTGTGGTTCAGCAAAAATGATTATAACAGACTGGGGTCGCGAATAAAATGGAATCCATCGATTAAAACAGAAAACGACAGACTTTCATTAATACAAGGCCTGAATTCGGGGTACATCGATATTGTAGCAACCGATCATGCCCCTCATACCATTGCCGAGAAGCTAAGCCACTACTCACAATGCCCTTCAGGAGCCCCTATGGTGCAGCATTCACTGGTTGTAATGCTTGAAATGGCTGCAAAACACAATTTTTCATATCAGCAAGTTGCTGATTACATGTGCCATAAACCTGCAGCATTGTTTCAGATTCAAAAAAGAGGATATATCAGGGAGTCGTATTATGCTGACCTCGTGCTGGTAAACCCAAATGCACCAACAACTGTCAGCCCCGGAAATATTCTGTACAAATGTGGATGGTCTCCTCTCGAAAATCAAACTTTTTCACATGGCATTGTAAGCACCTGGGTGAATGGGAAGAAAGTGTTTGATAAAGGAAAAATTATCGAAGTTCAGGCAGCAATGCCACTTCGGTTCGAAAGATAACCCGCTTATACGATGTTTTTGGGGTTCTTAACCTTTTGCAGAGTAAGGGCAGCTTTAAATACATCCAGTATTGTATCGACATAAATGAAGCGCAGGCCTTCGATATACATCGGTTTTATTTCTTCAACGTCTTTTTTATTCTCATTTGAAAGTAAAATAGCTGAAATCCCGGCACGCTTAGCCGCAAGAATTTTTTCTTTAACACCTCCTACAGGTAATACCTTACCTCTGAGAGTGATTTCACCTGTCATTGCAATGCTCTTTTTCACTTTACGCTGTGTGTAAGCCGATGCAATCGAAACAGCCATTGCAACTCCGGCTGAAGGTCCATCTTTTGGAATCGCTCCTTCGGGTACATGAACATGAATATTCCATTTTTCGAACACACCTGAAGGTATATCAAGAAGTTCTGAATGAGCTTTAACATATTCATGGGCTATAATTGCCGACTCTTTCATTACTTCGCCCAGATTCCCGGTAAGTGTTACGGTTCCTTTACCAACCGACAGGCTGGATTCAATAAATAGTATTTCGCCTCCAGTGGCTGTCCACGCCAATCCGGTAACCACACCGGCAGTTTCATTATCCTGATATTTTTCTTTAAAGTATTTTTTACTGCCAAGCAAATTTTCAACAGCCTGGGCATCCATTTTCGGGTTGTAGGTTTCTTCGACAGCAACTTTCAGGGCAATTTGCCTGATAAGTTTTGCCAGCGTTTTGTCGAGGGTGCGCACACCCGATTCACGGGTATAGTTTTCTATAATATATTCAAGTGTTTTATTATCGAAACAGACATGGTCTTTTGTTAAACCATGCGCTTCGAGTTGCTTTGGTATCAGATGTTTTTGAGCAATTTCGATTTTTTCATTCACAATGTAGCCGTTTACATCAATGAGTTCCATTCTGTCGAGGAGTGCCGGGCTGATTGTATTGGTAGTGTTGGCAGTTGCAATAAACATTACTTTCGAAAGGTCGTACTCAATTTCGATAAAGTTATCATGGAATTCGGAGTTCTGTTCAGGATCAAGCACTTCGAGCAATGCTGAAGCGGGGTCGCCCCTAAAATCTTTGCCAACTTTATCAATTTCATCAAGAACGAAAACAGGATTCGACGATTTCACTTTTTTCAGGTTATAAATGATACGTCCCGGCATAGCCCCTATATAAGTTTTGCGATGTCCTCTGATTTCGGATTCGTCATGAAGCCCACCAAGCGACATCCGTGCATATTTTCTGCCAAGAGCACGTGCTATCGATTTGCCAAGAGAAGTTTTACCAACTCCGGGAGGGCCTACAAGACAAAGAATGGGAGATTTAAGATCTCCTTTCAGTTTAAGCACGGCAAGATGTTCCAAAATACGTTTTTTCACTTCTTCGAGGCCATAATGATCCTGATCAAGAACAGTAGCAGCATTTTTAAGATCGAAGTTATCGGCAGTATACTCTCCCCATGGCAAATCGAGCAGGGTGTGAAGGTAATTTATCTGAACCGAAAATTCAGCAGCGGCAGGATTCAGGTTTTGCAGTTTACTGAGCTCCTTTTCGAAATGCGTTTTAACTTCATCGTTCCATTTTTGTTTCTTAGCCTGCTCTGTCATTTCTTTTATTTCCTGATCGATGGGATTCCCTCCGAGCTCTTCCTGTATGGTTTTCATCTGCTGATGCAGCAAATACTCCTTTTGTTGCTGGTCGAGGTCTTTTTTAACTTTTGCCTGAATGTCGTTTTTGAGTTCAAGCATTTGTATTTGCCTCGTTAGAAGTTCCATCAGGTGAATAGCCCTCTCTTTTAGGTCATCGGTTTCGAGCAGATGTTGTTTGTCGATAGGCTGTATATCGCTGTTAGAGCAAATAAAATTAATCAGAAACGAAGAGTTATCGATATTTTTAATAGCAAAAGCCACTTCTTTTGGTATTGAATTGCTGAGCTTAATGATTTTAAGCGACAGGTCTTTCAAAGTACTTACAATTGCCGAAAATTCTTTGTCGGAGCCAGCCGGTTTAAGGTCGGGAAGAATTTTATAATATCCCATAAAGTAAGGTTCCTTTTCAACTATTTCGTTGATTTCAATCCGCTTTTTACCCTGTATAATAACCGAAATAGTTTCATCGGGCATTTCGATAATCTTCAAAATTTTTGCAAGAGTCCCAGTACTGTGCAAATCGTCAATTTCGGGGTCTTCAATAGAAGCTTCCAACTGCGAAACTGTGCCCAACATTTTATTTGAAGCGTACACCTCTTTTACCAGTTGAAACGATTTGCTTCTGCCCACTGTGAGGGGCATTACCACACCAGGAAACAACACAGTATTCCGCAGGGGGAGTATTGGCAATTTTTCCGGGTACGAATCCGAATCATTTTCTTCGGATTTATCATCATCAATACTTAAAATTGGGATAACTTCACCATCGTTTTCTATACCCGATAGCGAAAGTGCGTTTATTAAAAAATCGTTTAATTCATTCATAATTAACTGCCAAAATGACAAAATTCAATAAAACCTAAATAATTACCTTAGATGGCAATTGTTATGCCACACAACAACGGGGTCAGAATTTGTGATCATTATTGTCGAACAGGTACTTAAATATTTCTTTCTCGGTATTATCCAACTCCATATTTCTTCGTTTCATAACCAATCCGGCAACTTCAATGGCTTTTTCATATCCAAACTGTACAAATCCTGAAGCACCTCCCCAGCTAAAGGATGGAATGTAGTTTCGCGGGAATCCTGAACCAAAAATATTTGCACTCACACCTACCACAGTTCCGGTGTTGAACATTGTATTTATTCCGCATTTGGAATGATCTCCCATAATTAACCCACAAAATTGCAATCCTGTATTCAAAAAACTTTTTTTCTCGTAATTCCAGAGTTTCACCATGGCATAATTATTCTTCAGGTTCGAATTATTAGTATCGGCACCCAAATTACACCATTCTCCTATTACACTATTTCCGAGAAAACCATCATGTGCTTTATTCGATAACCCTAAAATCACCACATTGTTCAATTCTCCTCCTATTTTTGAATGGGGTCCTATAATGGTAGGCCCATAAATTTTAGCTCCCATTTTTAAAACGGAATGGTCAAGCAAGCAGAAAGGGCCACGAATCATGCTCCCCTCCATAACTTCGCAGTGCTTTCCAAGATAAATGGGTCCGTTTGTGGTATTAAAAACCGAAGCTTCGGCAATAGCCCCTTCCTCGAGAAACACCGGGTTATCTCCTATAACCGTATTGGTTTTACTCAGCTTATTCGATACTCTTCCTCCAGCGAGTAATTCAAAATCAATATCAATACACTTCGCGGCTAACCCAAAAATATCATATACCTGTTGTATTACAATCACATTCCCATCGTACACCTGAACAGGCTCTGGGTAATTGTCGAAAATAACCGGTGGAGTTCCAACACAAACTGCAGCTATAAGAACACCATTGCACATTAGTGATCCTTGCTGCAGATTGAGTACCCGTTCAGCAATGTGTTTATCAGCAACCACTCCGCCATTAATCCAGATATTTGCTTGACCTGTACTCGCCGGGAATTTTTTCTGAAGATAGATTTCGGTTAGGAAGGAGCACTTTTCTCCCAAAAAATGTTGCCAACGCTGAGTATTTGTCAGAATTCCCGATCTAATTTCGGACACAGGTCTGGTAAATGTTATTGGAAGTAAATTCTTATGCAAGCCTGCATCGGAAAGAATGTAATTTTTCATGTAAGATTATTATAAATACAACCTATAAAAATAAAAAAAATGCCCTGCATTACAACAGGGCATCGCTGAAAATATTTTAAAACCCAGAGCTTAGCTATTCTGATTGTTTTTGTCGATATGTTTCTGGTACCGACTGCGATACTTATCAACACGTCCTGCGGTATCAACAAGCTTCATTTTTCCGGTATAAAACGGATGCGATCTGTTTGAAATCTCCAGTTTAAACAGCGGGTACTGAACACCGTCGATATCGATAGTTTCTTTTGTCTGCGCAGCAGAACGGGTAATAAACACTTGTTCGTTCGACATATCTTTGAACGCTACCAGTCGGTAATTTTTAGGATGCACATTTTCTTTCATTGTACTAATATTTTTGTTGCCCTTGTTAAATCGGGTTGCAAATGTAAACATTTTTCCGAAAAATCAATACACTAAATAAAATTTTTATGGATTATCTGGCTATTATCCCGGGAATTTTATTCTTTGGAACTGTAGCAATAAAGTCTTTGAGGTAATATGGTTCAAAATAAGCAACATCTTCGAAGCATGCTTTTGAATATAAGTCCAGCGCAGGTTGACACATAAACTCTGCCGACGGGAAAATGCTGTCGGAAAAAACCACGTTCTTTCGTTTTACAATTTCGTTGCACTTCGGGGCGCCACTCCCGCAGCACAGAATGGCAATTTCTGGATCAATATCGCCGAAAAAATCCGGACTGATTATTACTGCAGTAGTTTCATTAAGTTTTTCAGTCCGGGAATTAAACAATGCAGTATACACTTCATCGCGCCGGGCATCAATCATTGGGCATATCAACAACTCTTCATCCAGTTTTTGCAAAAAAACCTGAGATGCCATTATTGCCATTATCTTCAATGTATCTACTGCAATGAGCGGTTTATTAAGTGCATAACAAATTCCTTTCGCTGATGAAACCCCAATACGGAGACCTGTATATGAGCCCGGACCTTTGCTAACGGCAACAGCATCAATCTTCCCCATCGGAATTCCGGATTCAGCGACTGCCTCCCTGATTAATACATTTAATATTGAAGCATGCGATTTATCGACATGGTTTTCCTTTACAGAAATGTTTCTGCCATCGTTTGCTATGGCCACAGAACAAGTACTGGCAGATGTTTCAATGGACAAAATTACCGGCATTTATTTGGGTTTTGTTTCGCTGAATAATGCGTTTTTATCAACTTTTGTTACAGTCATGCCATCTTTGAGCATCTTCGATATCAGACTATTCGGAGCCGAAATCACCTCTTCATTCTCGGTTAGGCCATCTTTTATTTCTATAAAAAAGGAGTCCTGAAGACCGGTTACTACATTTTTCATTACCGCTTTACCATCTTTATAAACAAAAACAACCTCCTTAAGTGTAATATCGCTGGTTGACCTATCATCGTCATCTTTTGCACCCGGTTTTACCTGTAATGCTGATGCTGAATCGGGGCGCGTTGTTACAGCCATAAGTGGAACACAAATAACATTAATTGCTGCATTGGTTCTTATATCGACAGTAGCAGACATTCCCGGTCGGAAAGGAAATTTATTGTTTGCATTAATTAAATCGGCATACGAGGTTTGAAGAATTCGAATTTTTACCTTGAAATTTGTCACCTGATCAGCCGACAACCCTGTTGAGGTTGCTGAGTTTGCTATTTCGGTTACCACACCGAGGAATTTTTTATTCAGGTATGCATCCACTTCGATATCGGCTGTATCGTTGATGCTAATTTTTACAATATCATTTTCGTTTACATCAACCGTAACTTCCATTACATCGAGGTTTGCAATACGAAGCAATTCGGTGCCTGCCATCATTTCGGTTCCTACTACCCTTTCGCCCAATTCAACATTTAGTAACGAAATTGTACCGTCAACAGGAGCATAAATTGATGTTTTGTACAGGTTCTCGTTTGCTTCCTTTACAGTAGCCTCAGCACTCATCACAGTAAATTCTGCAGCTTTCACATTTTCGCGCGCTGCATTCAGGTCGGCCATACCCATTTGATAAGATGCAAGTGAATTCTCATATTCAGCCTGAGATATAGCCCCCTGATCGAATAATTTTTGATTACGATTGAAAGCCAGTTCAGTTTGATTGAACTGTGCCTGTGTTTGCTCCAGCCTTGCTCTGCTATTCGAAAGGTTTGCCTTTGCACCGTTCAGTGCAGCAATACTTCTATCGACAGCCGATTCGTACAAGTCCGGTTTAATCTTTAACAGAAACTGTCCCTTTTTAACTTGCTGACCCTCTTTGACATCAAGCTCCACAATTTCGCCCGAAACATCCGGACTGATTTTCACTTCCATTTCCGGCTGTATCTTACCATTGGCGGTTACTGTTTCAACAATAGTCCTCTTAGCCACCTTATCGACGCTTACTTTATTAATTTCTTCTCCACCCATCCAACCCGCTTTGCGTGCAACAATCAATAATACTATCAGAACTATCAGGCCAAGAATCAGCCAACGGTATAATTTCTTTCTTTTCGTTTTCATTTGCAACACTGATTAAAAAGTAGTTATATTGCTATTATGTAAAATTTTTACAATTTTATTTCGACACCCCTGTAGAAATCTAGTATTTTCATTTTGAAAATCATATCATATTTGGCATTAATCATTTCCGACTTAAGTTTATTAAGGTTGGTTTTTGCTGTATTAAAATCGAGTGAGGTAACCAGACCTAAATCGAACTTTTGCTGGGTGTACTGGAATGAAGTTTCACTGGCATGGTAAGCTTTTACTGCAGCATCATATTTTTTCAGGGCTGCTCTGACGTCGGAATGGGCCTGTTGAATTACTTTATATAGTTGGCGTTCTGCAATACTGAACTGCATTTGCGCCTGCAAAACATCAATTTTAGCATTACTTATTCTGGTGTTTGTGTACCATCCATTAAAAATGGGTATGCTCAGCCCGAAACTAACGGATGCACTGGCATTGTCGCGGATCTGATCGCTAAAGGGTCTCGTAATATATGAATAATCAAAACTGTATTGGTAAACATCACTGTAGTTACCATAAGCATCAACGGCATAACCTGTAAGAACCGGTGAAGCGGGTGTGATATCATCAATCATTTTACGGGCATTTGAATAACCCGTTCCGTAGCTCGCCGAAACAGATAATTGCGGGCTTCTCGAGCCCCGTGCTATAGCCAATTGATATTCTGAGCTTTTCAGTTTCATATCCGCACTCTTAATTTCCGGCATATTCATAACCGCTTCATTAAATATTTCGTCAACCGTCATCAATGCAGGGTGGCCGATTACACCTGAGAAATCGGGCTTAACAATCGAGAAATCTGCTACATCATTTAGCTCCAGAAGCTGTACCATGTTCAGCAAAGCCATATCCAGCTGATTTTGAGCGGTAACCATGCTCATTTCTTCGGATGCAAGCTGAGCTTCAACTTCCAGTTGGCTCTGTACAGGCAAACTACCTGCATTCACAAGCTTGATGGTTCGTTCGAGCTGAGACCGGGTTACTTCCATCTGAAGGGTAGCTGTTTCAAGCATTTCTACAGAATACAATATTTGCAGATAGGCCGAGGTTACACTCAGTGAAAGGTTATTTCGCGCTGTTTCCATGTCGGCCAATCCGGCTTCGAGATCGGCCTTGCTTTTACGAATAGTGTTGTACTGCTGTAAACCGTTGAACAAGGTTACTGAGCTTGAAATACTTGCATTTGAAGAAGAAATATTCTCTTCTGAGAACTCATTGGTATAGGAATCAACACTGCGCCCAAACGAAAAATTCTGATTCACTCCGGCGTTTAACGAAGGTAATACCGAAAGTTTCGACGACAGCAGATTGTTTCTGTACATATCAATATAGAGCGATTGCTGACTGATTTCCAGATTGTTCTCCAGCGCGTAATCGATACAATCCTTAAGTGTCCATTGTTTTTGTGCAACAATTGGTACGGCAACCGATAAAAATAGAAAGGCAAATATTAAACGGAGCATTGCTGTTATTTTATCGGTAAAAATAATCAAAAACCGCAGTTGATATTTCGCAATTCATAAGATTAAGTATTTATTAAGATTTTCAACTTCAATTTTATACCGATTTGAATCTCCCTGAATCCAACCCGAATCAGGAAATCATATGGGGATTTGGGTATAATAAACAATACACTATATTTGCAACATCAAAAAAACACTGTGCATCATGAAACTATACACCGAAAATCTCTATAAAAGGTACGGCAAACGGATGGTTGTTAAAGATGTTTCGGTTGAAGTTAATCAGGGTGAAATCGTCGGATTGCTCGGGCCCAATGGTGCAGGAAAGACGACAACTTTTTACATGATCGTTGGCTTAATAAGACCTTACGAAGGAAAAATTTTTGTTGACGATAAAGAAATTACAGGAGACCCTGTATATAAAAGAGCCCGGCTTGGCCTTGGGTATCTTGCTCAGGAGGCTTCGGTTTTCAGGAAAATGAGCGTTGAAGACAATATTCTTTCGATACTTGAGATGAGTAAACTCTCAAAACGGGAACAAAAAGAAAAAACTGTAAGGTTATTGAATGAGTTTGGTTTAACAAAAATACGTAAAAGCAAGGGGTACCAACTTTCGGGCGGAGAACGCAGACGCACCGAAATAGCCCGGGCTCTGGCAATTGACCCGAAATTTATACTCCTTGACGAGCCTTTTGCAGGAGTCGACCCCATTGCGGTTGAAGATATTCAGCAAATCGTTATGCACTTGAAAAACAGAAACATAGGCGTACTTATTACGGATCATAATGTTCAAGAAACGCTTTCAATTACCGACAGGGCTTACCTCCTGTTTGAAGGGAGCATACTGAAGTCGGGAACAGCCGAAGAGCTTTCGGAAGACGAACAGGTCCGAAAGGTATATCTTGGACAGAATTTCGAACTGCGCCGATAAGTGTTTCATAATTAATCAATATACTTCAGATTTATTTTGCAGGTAAACTTAACATTAACGTAACGTTAAGGAATTGTTAATTGAATAGTTTTATCGACAAATTATTTGGTCATGGTTTTGTTGTATGTAATTCTCGTTGTGTTGATTTTACTGGCAGTAGCCAGTTTGGTTGTTGGCGTGAGTAACGATGCCGTAAATTTTTTAAATCCTGCAGTCGGTGCAATGACAGCAAGTACTAAGCTACTTTTTCTGCTGGTAAGTGTCGGAGTAGTTCTGGGCGCCACTTTCTCGAACGGAATGATGGAAGTTGCCCGCAAAGGTATTTTTAATCCCGACAATTTCTACTTAACCGAGGTGATGTTTATTTTCCTTTCGGTAATGCTCACAAACGTAATTTTACTTGACGCTTTCAATACCCTGGGCCTGCCAACTTCAACAACAGTTTCGCTAGTATTTGCTCTTCTTGGCGGTTCTATTGCCATGGCACTTATAAAAATGAATACTCAGCCGGACGCTTTGAATATATCGGAATACATTAATACTTCAAAAGCAATGGCAATCATTTTCGGTATTTTATTTTCGATAGTTGTGGCATTTACTATTGGTGCTATTGCACAATGGATTGCCAGAGTTTTGTTTTCGTTTAACTACGAACCGAGAATGAAGTATCTGGGGGCAATATTTGGGGGTATTTCAATAACTATCATACTATATTTCATGATAATAAAAGGGCTTGGCGGGTCTTCGTTCATGACGCCTGAACTCAACGAATGGTTAAATAAAAACACATGGTTGTTTCTGCTTTATTTCTTTGTTGCAAGCAGTGTAGTTTTCGAAATTCTATATTTGTTGTTTAAAATCAACATTCTCAAAGTTGTTGTTCTTGCAGGAACCTTATCGCTGGCAATGGCTTTTGCAGGGAACGACCTTGTGAATTTTATTGGCGTTCCCCTTGCAGGGCTCGATTCATTAAGCACTTTCCGAGAATCGGGTTGCAACGATCCTAGCTCTTTCACTATGACCGGGTTATCGGAACCAATGAAGGCAAACGTGTTATACCTGATTGCTGCCGGTTTAATCATGGTACTGGCTTTATGGTTTTCGAAAAAAGCACGAAATGTTATTAAAACCACTGTAAATCTTAGCAGGCAAACCGAAGGTCACGAGCGCTTCGGAAGCAGTCTGCTTGCCCGGCAAATAGTTAGAATGGCCGTTTCAACAGGGCAGGCTGTAAACAAAGTGATGCCGGCAATACTGGTCAGAAAAATTGAAAAGCAATTTGAACCAAAGGTTTATAGTGCGGCTGACTCAAAAGAACGCCCTGCTTTTGACATGCTCAGGGCATCAGTCAGCCTAGTAATAGCAAGTATTCTCATCGCGCTAGGGACTTCGATGAAATTACCCTTGTCGACCACGTATGTAACTTTTATGGTGTCGATGGCAACTTCGTTTTCCGATAAGGCCTGGGGGCGCGAAAGTGCAGTTTATCGAATAACCGGAGTTCTTTCGGTAATAGGAGGCTGGTTTATAACCGCTCTCATTTCATTCGTTCTTGCAGGAATTCTGCTTGTGGCGGTTTATTTCGGAGGCCTTGTTGCCATAATTATCCTTATTTTATTAACAGCGTTTTTCTTCATCAAGTCAAATTTGGTGCACCGAAAAAACGAAGAAAAAGAACTCGAATATCAACATACGGTTTCAAATTCATTTACCGAAGAAACCAAACTTCGTGTTTGTGAACTTTCTGAATTAATTACAGGCTGTCTCATTGATTCTATAAACGGAGTATGCGATTTCAAACTTAAAAAGCTAAAGAAAAGAAACAAGCTTTCGAAAGAAATCGACCAGATGACAAAAGCCTATAAAAACGACATATACGCAACCCTGAGTAAAGCAGGTATCAGTTTCGAAAATTCCGGAGTTTACTACGTTCAGATGATCGACTTCTTAAGGGAATCGTCAGGTGTTCTTGTAAAAATAACAGAGCCAGCCTTTGAACATGTAAGCAACAATCATAAAGAGCTTACCGAAAAACAAATAGAAGGGTTAAAACGTATACTCAGTCCTATGGAGTTCTACTTTGTGGAGTACAACAACATGCTGCAGAACAATACTCTGGAAAATTTCGCTGAACTTTCTGCAACCAGTGCCAATATCGAAAATATTATTGAAAAAGTGAGAAGCGAACAAATAAAACGTATCCGTTCGAAAGAAGACCCAACCCGTTCCAGTATTTTAGTAATCAATATTCTTCAGCAGTGTCAGAATTTGCTTGGGGATATGCAAAAAATGCTCAAAGCATATATCAATTTTCGAAAATCGTTTTGAGGAAAAGTTTTCCCATAAAAACTTAACATTAATTTAATATTGGTGCTGTATAACGTAACCTTAAAATTAGAGTCGGATTGTATTCTTGCACAGTAAATAATTTTATTTGTTATGTTGGTTTTTCAGGTAATTCTCGTTGTATTGTGTATTTTGGCAATAACCGATTTAACCGTTGGTGTCGCTAATGATGCAGTAAATTTTCTTAACCCCGCCATTGGCTCGAAAGCCTCCAAAATTAAAATATTGTTTGTTTTAGTAAGTATCGGTGTACTTATTGGAGCAACATTTTCGAGCGGAATGATGGAAGTTGCACGAAAAGGAATATTCAACCCAAACAATTTTTATTTCAACGAAGTGATGTTTATTTTTCTGGCGGTAATGCTGACCGATGTGTTACTGCTCGATGCTTACAACACCCTTGGGCTACCCACATCAACCACGGTATCTCTTGTATTTGCACTATTGGGGGCTTCCGTTAGCATGGCGCTTATTAAAATGAACATTCAACCCGATGCATTATCGATAAGTGAATACATCAATACTTCGAAAGCACTGGCAATAATTACCGGCATTCTTATTTCGATAGTAATTGCATTCACTGTCGGGGCTTTTATACAATGGTTAGCCAGATTGATTTTTTCGTTCAACTATGAAGCAAAAATTAAATATTTCGGTGCTATCTATGGCGGAATCGCCATAACAGTAATCGTGTATTTTATGCTTATTAAGGGATTGCATGGCGCATCGTTTATGAATGAAGAAATTAATACGTTTATCAGTACTCACACTCTGGAAATTCTCCTTTATAGCTTTGTGGGGTTTACCATACTATTCGAAATCTTATACCTTCTTTTCAATATCAATATTTTGAAAATCATAGTGCTTACAGGCACGATAACACTGGCCATGGCATTTGCCGGAAACGATCTGGTGAACTTTATCGGAGTGCCTATGGCGGGCTGGTCGTCATATCAGTTTTTCACTGAATCGGGGGTTGCAAATCCGGAAAGCTTCACAATGGGAGCCCTTTCGGGCCCGGTTCGTGTAAATACATTTATTCTTATAGCAGCCGGGGTAATCATGGTGCTGGCAATTTGGCTCTCGAAAAAATCAAGGTCGGTCATAAAGACTTCTGTTGACCTGAGCCGTCAGAGTGAAGGGCACGAACGTTTCGGCAGCAGCCTGATTGCCCGCGAAATTGTGAGAATGGGAGTAACCTCAGCGCAAACCTTTGGCAAGATTGTACCATCTGGATTAAAAAAGCGTATCGCTAAACAATTTGAACCCAGAGTATACAGTTCTGCTGAAATTGAACAACGTCCTGCTTTCGACATGCTTAGGGCATCTGTCAGCCTTATTGTGGCAAGTATTCTTATTGCTCTTGGCACATCGTTGAAACTTCCACTTTCCACAACGTATGTAACATTTATGGTTGCTATGGCCACTTCGTTTGCCGACAAATCGTGGGGTCGCGAAAGTGCTGTGTACCGGATAACCGGTGTAATATCGGTTATTGGAGGTTGGTTTATCACAGCACTGCTTGCCTTCTTACTTTCTTCTATAATACTATTGATTGTTTATTTCGGCGGATTAATAGCTGTAATTGCTTTGGTAGCAGTAGCTGTATTCTTCTTTATACGGTCAAATGTTATTCACAAAAAACGCGAAGAAACCGAGTCAGAAAAAAGTCAGACCATCTCGAACTCATTCATCGAAGAAACAAAACTAAAACTGCAGGAAATAACAGGTGACATTTCTAATTGCTACACCGATGCAATTGATGCGGTTTGTAAATTCAAGCATAAAAAACTGAAGAAAAGATTCAGGCTATCATCTGAAATTGAGGAGAAAGTACAGCAATATAAAAATGATATCTATCCAACGCTTAGCTGCTCTAACATTAATTTCGAAAATTCCGGAATTTTCTATGTTCAAATGATTGATTACCTTAACGAATCGGCGAATTGCCTGAAACGAATCATTGATCCCGCATTCCGGCACGTCGATAATAACCATAAAGAACTCACCCCTGCACAGATTGAAGGACTAACACAAATTTCCAATCCTATAAGTTTTTATTTCACAGAAATAATTAACCTTATTCAGAAAAATTCGTTCAGCGAAAGCGAATTCGAATCGATTTCAGTAACCTATGGAAATATTAATTCAGTAATAGAAAACGTGCGTAGCGAACAAATCAAACGTATTCGCAGTAAAGAAGATCCGACCCGAAGCAGTATGCTGGTTATTGCAATGTTGCTCGAAACACAAAATTTAATTACAGATATTCAAAAAATGCTCAAAGCGTATATCGATTTTCGAAAATCCTTCTGATTTAGAAACATCCAATAAAACCGAAACAGGATCTGTGGAATTGTGGCATTAATACTGGTGGTGCTGTGATTCATTTAAGCAAGATATTCCGAGATTTAAAAACTTTTGGAAAATGATAAGTAAAGGCTAATTTTGCACAAATTTCTATGCTTTGTTTTGGACAAAAATAGCCGGATTTATCCTTCGTAACCGATTACCCCTGCTTATAGCAATTACTGCTATTACAGGTGTTATGATTTGGCAAACCACAAGAGTGAGGATGGATTACCACTATGCAAATCTTCTTTCTGAAAAGGACCCAATTTATCTTGATAACAAAGAATTTAAAGCAACTTTTGGAGAAGAGGCCAATGCAATATTTATTGGTATCAAGGATGAAAAATTTTTCGAAGCAGGTCACTTCAATAATTTCACACGTTTATGCAACGATCTGAAAAAAATCCCCAATGTAAAATCAGTATTAAGCATACCACAGGCTGTTAACATACGTCAAATTACAGTTGAAACCGGTGATTCAAAAAAAAGACAATTCGAAATATACCCGCTGTTTTCCGACTCTACCTACACACAACAGCAACTCGACAGCCTGAAAACTGTTTTTATGAACCTGCCTTTTTACAACGGATTACTGTATAATCACGAAAAACATGTATTTCTGCTATCGGTTTCACTTAAAAACGAAATTCTCGATAGCCCATTGCGTATTCCTGCGGTAAAGCAAATTGAAAAAACCGTTGAAGAATATTCAACTGCAAATAATATCCCGGTATTCATTTCTGGCCATCCTTTCATTAGGACCAAACTGATGACAATGATACGCAGCGAAATTAAAATTTTCATTGTACTTGCTGCATTAATTTCTGCGATTATCCTGTTCTTATTTTTCCGCAATATTAAAATCATATTAATTTCGATAGTGGTTGTCGGTACTGCCGTTGTTTGGGCAACGGGTCTGATGGGATTGTTTCACTATAAAATTACCGTACTTACTTCAATGATTCCACCTTTGCTCATTGTAATCGGGATTCCCAACATTATATATTTATTGAATAAGTATCATACCGAGGTCAGGGCAAATAAAAACAAAATTCTTGCCTTACAAAGGGCTATCCGGCGTAAAGGCACTGCAGTATTTCTCTCGAACCTTACAACAGCTGTTGGGTTTGCGACTTTCATCATTACAAATAGTCGCATTCTTTGGGAGTTCGGGTTAATTGCATCTTTGGGAGTATTGTTCAGCTTTGTTTTGTCGTTAATAGTAATTCCTGTAGTTTCCAGCTACTTGCCCGTGCCATCCGAAAAATACACACGGCACCTTGACAACAAAATAACTACTTGGGTTATTCGTAAAGCGGAATTAATTACCAATTCCCATCGTAAACCACTCTATATTATTATCGCATCCGTAATGCTGCTGAGTGTGCTGGGTATAATAAACATCAGGCAGACAGGCTACTTAATGGACGACGTACCTCATAAGAAAAAAATGTATGTTGACCTTAAATATCTGGAATCATGTTTTCACGGAGTTAGTCCGCTGGAAATTATGATTAAAACTCAGGACACTTTGTCGGGAAATCAGTTTATTACTCAGATTCAAAAAATCGATTCTCTTCAAATATCCTTATTAAAACACAAAGAGTTATCGAGATCCGTTTCGGTTGCAGATGCTCTAAAATTTCTGAATCAAGCCTATTCGCAAGGGAAAAGTGTTGCTTACCGGTTACCGGATAACCCGAAAACCTACGAGACAATTTTTAAACGTCTTCCTCAAAAATTCGATTTCAATAACCAGTTTATTGCTTCATTTATCGATTCATCAAAAACAATCACCCGCGTAAGCCTGAATGTTGAAGATGTGGGAACAAAAAAGATGAAAGTATTGATACCTTTTATTAAAAAGGAGGTAGACCAAATTTTTCCACCGGAAAAATATCATACGGTTATCACGGGTAGTACAATCCTATATTTCACAGGCACCACCTACCTTACTAAGAATTTGTTTTCGAGTCTTTCGTTGGCTTTTATTGTAATTGCCGTTTTGCTTTACTGGATGTTCCGCTCTGTACGTATGACACTTCTTGGCCTTATCCCTAACATGATACCAATGATACTGACAGCAGCTATAATGGGAGCATTCAACATTCCACTCAAGCCTTCAACAATTATGGTTTTCGGAATAGCATTTGGTATTTCAGTTGATGGCACAATTCATTTTGTAAACAAATTTCGTTACGAATACATTGCTCTGAATAAAAAAATCGGAGTTGCTGTAAACGAAGCCATTCAGGAGGTCGGCATCAGCCTTGTGTACAATGCAACAATACTGATTCTTGGCTTCAGCATTTTCATTGTTTCAGGATTCGGGGGAACAAAAGCATTGGGAATTCTTGTTTCAATTGCATTATTTGCATCAATGATTTGCAATCTTTTATTATTACCATCATTATTATTATCTTTAGAAAAATTTTACGACAGAAAGACAATAGGTTCTGTCGGAATTGATGCTTATGACGAAGAAACATTATCGGAAACCAACATCAACTAATTATCAATAAATAAATCATATCATGTACACAACCGCATCACGTCACTCCTTCAAAAGGAAGATACTCATTACCGGTGGAGCCGGTTTTATCGGTAGTGCTTTAGCAGAAAAACTGGCCTCCGACAATGAAAACCTGGTCGTTGTTGTCGATGATTTATCAACGGGCAGAATTGAGAAAATACCTACCGGATATGACAACCTTCGTTTTATAAAATGCGATGTAAACGAATATCGCGATATTGTTGAAGTGATGCTATCGTATCAATTCCATTATGTATTTCATTATGCCGCAGTCGTTGGGGTTCATCGCACACAGGAGCACCCTGTCAATGTACTTAAAGACATCAGAGGCCTGGAAAACATATTAAGAATCAGTAAAAACACGGGGGTAAAAAGAGTATTTTACGCTTCATCATCCGAAGTGTACGGAGAACCTGTTGAACTTCCGCAAAATGCACACACTACACCTTTAAATTCGCGGCTTCCGTATGCCATAGTGAAAAACCTCGGAGAAGCATTCCTGCGGTCGTATCAACGTGAATACGGTTTGAATTTTACAATTTTCAGATTTTTCAATACATACGGCCCCAAGCAGAGCAAGGATTTTGTTATATCGAAGTTTATTTACAACGCATTGCACAATCACGATATCACTATCTACGGTGACGGATCGCAAACGCGTACATTTTGCTACATTGATGATAACATTGAGTCTACAGTGCTGATTGCAAGCAAGGACATGTACATAAACGATGTGATTAACATTGGAACAGATACAGAAACCCCAATCCTTGAACTTGCAGATACGGTTATCAAGCTTACCGGATCGAGTTCGAAAATTGTATTCCTTCCTCCGCTGGCAGAAGGAGATATGACAAGACGCTGCCCCGACAACAAAGGGATGCGCGAAGTTCTCAATCGTGATTTAATCTCCCTTGAAGAAGGAATGAAACGAATTCTCGAACAAGGCCTTTTTGAATTTAAGCTACAGCACTGATGCACTCCTTTGAAGAGCTTCATAAAATAATTAACTCCTATTTCCAACAGTACGAATGGGCAAAGGCACCCGAAAATCTCTACAAACCCATAGAATATTCTCTTTCGCTTGGTGGTAAAAGATTGCGCCCTATTTTAACCCTCATGTCGTGTGAGCTGTTTTCCGACAACTACAACAAAGCTATTGATGCAGCTGCTGCAATTGAGATCTTTCATAATTTCACCCTGCTACATGATGACATTATGGACAAAGCATCGCTGCGCAGGGGAATACCTACAGTGCATGCCCGCTGGAACGCAAACATTGCACTGCTTTCGGGAGATGCAATGTCGATAATTGCATACAGGCATATTTCGAGAATCTCATATAAAATGAATGAGTGCCTCGACATATTCAACGATACAGCTCTTAAAATATGTGAAGGACAACAGATTGATATGGACTTTGAAGAGAGAGCCGATGTTACTGTTGATGAATATCTGCATATGATCACGTATAAAACAGCAGTATTAATAGCATGCAGCCTTAAAATCGGGTCTTTGGTAGGCGGAGCAACTTCAGATGAGGCTGAAAAAATGTACGATCTTGGTCTTAAATTAGGCATGGCATTTCAATTGCAGGATGATTTGCTTGATGTGTATGGCGATGAAAAAATCTTTGGTAAAAACATCGGTGGCGATATTGTTGCAAATAAAAAAACTTATTTGCTGATTTCTGCCTTGAACGCCGACAGCAAGTCAACACGAAAGCAACTAACAACGGCAATGAATGAAATATTTCTTGCCAATGATGATAAAATATCGAAAGTTACAGATATATACAACCAATTGGGAATAAAAGAACTAACACTAAAGACAATCACTGCGTATTTTTCCGAAGCTATCGGTATCCTAAACAGCATCCCCATTAAGGAAAACAAAAAAATTGTTCTTCGTGATTTAATTTTAAGCTTGAAGTCGCGGAGCTTTTAGGCAATCCTGAATGTTTTTAAAATTGAATTAATATTCCTTTGGTATTTACAAAGCAATATTTTTATTTTACATTTGTTTCATTCATAAAAAACACTAAAATGGAGCAGATAATTGGTGAAATTGTACAGGTAATTGGACCCGTTGTTGACATAAGCTTCGATCGTTCAGGAAGCGATTTGCCCAATATTTTCACGGCCCTCGAAATTCAGAGGGAAGACGGAAATGTTCTTGTTGTAGAATGCCAGCAACATATTGGCGAACACACTATCAGAGCTATTGCCATGGATAGTACCGATGGATTATCGCGTGGTATGAAAGCAATAGCTACTGGCACTACAATAAAAATGCCGGTAGGCGATCAGGTTAAAGGGCGATTAATGAATGTTGTTGGAAAAGAAATCGATGGAATGCAAGCCCTCGACAACCGCCAAGGGTATCCCATTCACCGCGACCCCCCAAAGTTTGAACAACTCACCACATCATCCGAAGTATTATACACGGGTATTAAAGTTATCGACCTTATTGAGCCCTATGCAAAAGGTGGAAAAATCGGACTATTTGGTGGTGCCGGTGTAGGAAAAACAGTTCTGATTCAGGAGTTAATCAACAATATTGCCGTTGGATACAACGGCCTCTCGGTTTTTGCCGGAGTAGGCGAAAGGACTCGTGAAGGTAACGACTTGCTTCGCGAAATGATTGGAGCCAACATTGTAAAATATGGCAGCGATTTTATCAAATCGATGGAAGATGGTAGCTGGGACCTTTCGAAAGTTGATTCGGAAGCAATAAAAGATTCGAAACTGAGCATGGTATTTGGCCAGATGAATGAGCCTCCCGGTGCCCGTGCCCGCGTTGCACTATCGGGACTTACCATTGCTGAAAGCTTCCGCGACGGAGACGAAAAATCCGGCGGGAGAGATATTTTGTTCTTCGTCGACAACATTTTCCGTTTCACTCAGGCCGGGTCAGAAGTTTCTGCTCTGCTTGGACGTATGCCATCAGCTGTGGGATACCAGCCGACACTTGCAACCGAGATGGGCGAAATGCAGGAGCGTATCACCAGTACAAAGCACGGGTCAATCACATCGGTTCAGGCGGTTTATGTACCTGCCGACGACCTCACCGACCCCGCTCCGGCAACAACATTTGCACATCTTGACGCAACAACCGTTCTCAGCCGTAAAATCGCAGGTCTTGGGATTTACCCCGCTGTTGACCCGCTCGATTCTTCTTCGCGTATATTGACTCCCGAAATTGTTGGACAAGAACACTATGACACTGCCCAACGTGTAATTCAGATATTGCAGCGCTATACCGAATTGCAGGATATCATCGCAATTTTAGGAATGGATGAGCTTTCGGAAGACGATAAAATTATCGTGCACCGCGCCCGCCGTATTCAGCGTTTTCTCTCGCAACCTTTCCATGTGGCTGAGGCATTTACAAACATTAAAGGTGCTTTTGTAAAGATTGAAGACACTATCAGAGGTTTCAAAATGATTCTCGATGGTGAGGTGGATCAGTACCCTGAAAATGCATTCTTACTGGTTGGGAAAATTGAAGAAGTCATCGAAAAGGGAGAAAAAATGCTTGCTGCTGCTAAAGAATTGAATTAAAAATGAAGGTTACATTACTTACACCCGAAAAAACCCTCTTCGAAGGACAAGCAACCTTTGTTGAAGTTCCCGGTGCAAAAGGGCGGTTTCAGATGCTCGATCATCATGCTCCGATTGTTTCGATTCTTAGTGCAGGCAAGGTGCGAATCGTACTTCCCGATAATTCGGAAAAATTGTTCGACATACAGGGAGGGGTTATTGAGCTGAAAAACGATATAATCACAATTCTGGCAGAATAATACCTGTTATAAACTACTTTATTCTGAAATTAAACCTTTTTCTCCAAATTTCATCTAATACTTTTATAAATCGTTGCTGTATGAAGTTGTACTTTTTAATTACTGTGGCTTTATTACATTTGTTTTTTTCCACAGTATCGAATGCACAGGAAGGCCCACGTGGAAATGCTCCCGCCGACGGAATCATTTTTGGTACTATAATCGACAACAAGTCGAATGAGCCAATTGAATATGCTAATGTCAGTATTTACTCACTTCGCGACTCAACGCTGGTAAGTGGTGGAATTAGTAACAAAAAAGGTGTTTTTCAGATAACATCGCTGCGTTATGGGAAGTATTATGTTGATATCGATTTTATCGGATATAAAAAAATCAGAGTCAACGATGTTTTTATAAATCCTGAAAACAACAATGTTTCACTTGGGAAAATTAAACTCAGCCCTGCTGTTGAAATGCTTAATGAAGTAGAGATAGAGGCTGAAGGCCCAAGTGTTGAATATAAAATTGACCGAAAGGTGATTACCGTCGATAAAAACCTGAGTGCTGCCGGAGGAACCGCTGTGGATGTTCTCGAAAACACTCCATCGGTGCAAACCGATATTGACGGAAATGTTAGCATTCGGGGAAACTCGAATTTCCTCGTTTTAATCGACGGGAGGCCGAGTCCTGTGCAGGGAAGCGATGCTTTGCAGCAAATTCCGGCCGGTTCAATACAAAGCATCGAAATCATCACTAACCCCTCTGCCAAGTATGACCCAGACGGCGTGGGCGGAATAATAAATGTAATTCTTAAAAAAGACAAACGTACCGGAATCAATGGATTATTCTCGCTCTCCTATGGGTCGTTCAATACTCTGGGAGGAGATTTTCTTGTGAATATGCGTACAGAGAAATTTAATTTTTTTGTTGGCGGCAACTATAATAACCGGTTAAACAAAAGCTCGGGTAATAGCGAACAGAGAACTTATGCCAGTGATACCCTTTTTGTGTATAAAGAATCGCAGAACAACCGTGGCCGAGAGGATGGAAAACTCCGTGGGGGCTTCGATTTCTTTATTACTCCAAACGACGTAATAACCCTTTCGGGAAATATTGGAAAAGACGGTATGCATAGTGGTGCTGATGAATATTTTACATCATACTGGTTGCGCGATAACATGGTTAGCGACAGCATTTCCTACAATAATGTAAATTCAGGGCAGCATAATGGACTATACTACTCAGCAGATTTGAATTTTCAGCATAAATTCCTTAAAAAAGGGCATGAGCTAACCGCCTATACTTATTTTGATTACGACGACAACGACGAAAACGATCAGTACACGCAATATTTTAGTGCAACCGACACTAACAGTTACAGGACAAGAGAATTTTCGATTTCTAGAAATCTTAGGGGTCAGATCGATTATACCCTTCCGCTCTTCGAAAAAGGCAAACTCGAAGCCGGCTATCAGGTTAAACAAAAATGGAGCAGCAACAACTATGATTACCAGAGTTTGATTGTGGACGATTGGGTTGACAGCCTTACAAATAACTACTCCTTCGACCAGAATATTCAATCGGGATACCTGACATTTTCGCATGAAGTGGGAAAATTCGGATATATGCTCGGGCTACGCTCGGAATACACAAACAGAACAATACACCAGGCAGCCGTAATTGTACCTTTCGATTCGGTGTATAAAGCTTTTAATGTCTTCCCAACACTGCACTTATCGTATCAGTTACCCTGGGAAATGCAGGTAATGACCAGTTACAGCCGAAGAATCAACCGACCTTGGGATTTCTTCCTTGACCCTTACCCAGAAGTAACCGATGCATATAATATTCGCCAGGGGCATCCTATGCTGGCTCCAGAAAGCACAAACTCTGCCGAGCTCAACCTCCAGAAACGATTTGGGAACAATTTCGTGTCAATTGAAGGCTTCTACAGGTACACAACCAACAAATTTGAAAGAATTAAGAAAGTTAGCCCCGATAACAGCGAAATAATGATTAGTACCTGGGAAAACATTGGGAAAGACATGTCGCTCGGAGGAGAGCTTATGGGGAATGTGAATCTTACGAAGTGGTGGAACCTGAATCTGAGCGGAGAGGCATACTATTACGAAATTGTTGCCGATGCTTCAGGCAACGTAAACAGCAATAACACATTTACATGGGGAGCCAGGATGAACAATACGTTTAAAATTAAAAAAACCGGTACCACTTTTCAGCTAAGTGGCTTCCTTAGGGGCAATTCAATAACCTCGCAGGGTACAACCAAAGGCAGCGGAATGGTAAACATAGCATTGCGTCAGGACTTTCTGGATCGCAGCCTTTCGGTTACCTTTAACCTGAGAGATATTTTTAATACCATGAACCATGAATTTATTTCAGAAACTGAAAGTTTCTATTCCTACACCTATATGAATCGTAAATCACCAACATTTAATATTACAATTACTTATAAGCTCAACGATTTCACAAAGCGTAAAGATAAAACTTCTGAATACGGCCAGGACGAAGGCGACGAAATGTAAGCCCCGATGCATTTTAGTCCAGATTAACCAGTGCGGGAATCGGAGACAGTAAATGAATATAATTTTAATCACTCGGTTTGAATGTGAATCAGTATCACCATTCATTTTTCACTTATCGGTAATGTAATGCGTTAGAATCCGAATCTCAAGAAAAGCTCGGATAGCAAAAATATTAGATGAGTTGAATTGTAAATATCTTTTTGAAAAATTGATTTTCAGAGCATGGCAAAGTTTTATAATAAGGTCTATATTTAGACTTTTAACTAAAGCAAATGAAAGCTTATCTTGATTTACTCAGCCATGTGTTGCAGCATGGCGTAACTAAAAACGACAGAACAGGCACCGGTACTATCAGTGTATTTGGCTATCAAATGCGCTTTGATTTAAGCGAAGGATTTCCATTGTTAACCACAAAAAAGCTGCACCTAAAGTCAATAATTTACGAATTGCTATGGTTTTTGCAAGGCGATACCAATATTAAATACCTCAAAGACCACGGAGTGAGTATTTGGGACGAATGGGCTGATGAAAATGGAAACCTCGGACATATATACGGATATCAGTGGAGATCGTGGCCTTCGGCCGAAGGCAAGGTTATCGATCAGATATCAGAGCTTATAAATTCTCTTAAAAATAATCCCGATTCGCGACGCCATATTGTAAGCGCATGGAATGTGGGTGATTTGGAAAACATGGCGCTTCCGCCCTGCCATGCCATGTTCCAATTCTATGTTTCCGGCGATAAATTATCATGTCAGCTCTATCAGCGCAGTGCAGATATTTTTATCGGAGTGCCGTTTAATATTTCTTCGTATGCGCTGCTTACGCTTATGGTGGCACAGGTATGCGGCTACCGCCCCGGCGAGTTTATTCACACTCTGGGAGATGCACACATATATTTAAATCACATTAATCAGGTGAAGCTCCAGCTGGAGCGCGAACCCAGAACGCTACCCACTATGGAAATCCTAAACAACCGAACAAGTATTTTTGATTTTCAATTCGAAGATTTTTTGTTATCGAACTACAACCCGCATCCGCATATAAAGGGGCAAATTGCTGTGTAACCTAACAACTTAATATCAATGTCATTTTCAATAATTGTCGCTATAGGGAAAAATTTCGAAATCGGAGCAAACAACGATTTACTCTGGCATATTTCGGGCGACCTTAAGAGGTTCAAATCAATAACAACCGGGCACACGATAATTATGGGAAAAAAAACCTATGAATCGTTACCGGTACGTCCGCTACCGAACCGAAGAAGTATTGTTCTTTCGGATATCGAAAACGACAGCATTCCAGGGGTAGTAGTGGCTTCTTCTATCGAAGAAGTAAAAAAACTTTGCAATGCAAGCGATGAGAATTTCATCATTGGTGGTGGTATGGTTTACCGGCAGTTTCTACCCCTTGCCGAAAAATTGTACCTCACTCTTGTTCACCGGAGTTATACAGCCGACGTTTACTTTCCTGAAATAAATTACAATGATTGGAATTGTATATCGGCGGAAGAGCATCCGGAACATGACCCTCCTTTTTCATATAAAATATTCACCCGCAAAAAATAACACCCATGAGAACCAGTTTTTTTATTCTTCTGTTGTTGTTGCTCTGGTTGCTGGCAGGATGCAATTTCGAAAGAAACAACCCTCCCACTGCTGAGCAAACCGTACAGGCTATGAGGGAATACGTAATTGCTGCAGGTATATTTTCCGATTCATTTGAAGAATCGGACAATGCAGCAAGAGATGCCGACAACCAGCTAGGGTCATTGAAGCAATTCAAAACGGGCTTTCCTGTGATAACCATTGAACCATTCGATCAACACACATGGCCTAAAACCATTACAGTTGACTGGGGTTCAGAAAATTACCTGTGTCAGGACAATCGTTACCGCAGAGGGAAAATCATTATCATGGCAAGCGATTATTACAGGAACGAAAACTCGGTACTTACGATAAATTTCGATAATTTCTATCAGAACAATCACAAAGTGGAAGGTAACGAAACAGTTACCAATACAGGAAGAAATACCGATGGCTTTATTGTGCATACGGTTGTGGTATCAAATGGGAAGATTACTACTCCTGAAAACAAATATATTTATTTTACTCAGAATTCAGAAAGGACATGGATTGAAGGGGAAAGCACTATAACCGAGCCCTGCGACGATGTATATTTGATTGCTGGGTGCCAAACCGGTATCAGCTCCGATAGCATACACTACGAAATTAATGTGGAAGAATCTTTAAATGCGTTGGTTTGCTGCAAGTGGTTTCGGTCAGGGCTTCTTCATGTAACGATTGAAGATTTGCCTCTGATTGAAATCGATTATGGAGAAACTGACTGCAACAATCAAGCGGTGGTAAGTTTCAACGGAGTTGATTATCCAATAGAGATGCAATAAATAAAAAAGCCCTTCAAAAGAATGAAGGGCTTTAAAAGAAATCCGGCAGCGACCTACTCTTCCGCTGTTACGCAGTACCA
>ENA-UPTA01000186-UPTA01000186.1-activated-sludge-metagenome-genome-assembly--contig:-NODE-186-length-69953-cov-6.569229_pt1 | contig 69953 bp, 55 predicted proteins | sample MGYA00238184_ERZ773361 | MGnify/ENA primary metagenome ERZ773361 (study PRJEB29100, sample SAMN05720205) | activated sludge metagenome | isolation source: anaerobic digester from wastewater...
CCTTTTTGTTTTCAAGGATTCTCTCGAAAATTTTATACTTTGTCTTCAGTCTGTGATAATGCGCACGTTAGTGCGCATTATCCTTCTATTAGCTTTAGCCCTTCTATTTTAATTCGTTTAAGATATTTTAGTACATTAAGGGAGGTATCATCCATATCGGTATTGTTCAGAATTATGATCGTAAGTTCTTGTTTACTGCAGACAATTCTTAATAGTTTTATAAAAGCATTTATTATGCATACGCTCATTGTGTCCCGCCCATAATCCTTTATATGTTCAAACTTATCGTCACAATAATACAGAATGTCACATTGTATATATGCTAGATCCAGTAATTCTTTTTCGCTCAATTGATTCAAATAATCAGTACCTACAGCTGCGATTATTTTGCCAACTACATCGGAGATCCAAAAATAATCTACGTTTTTAATACAATCGGAAATAATCTCTATAACCGAAACATTCTCTTGTTTACTAATGTCTTTCATGAATGTATCCATATTTGCTTTAGAACTATTATTATCAATAGAATCCGATAATACGGACCTTATTTCTTCATACTTTTTTCTAAGTTGATTTGAAGGAGATATCCCAAGGCTGCTTGTCAGCAATTTGCTGAAATTATTGTAATATGTTATTGCGGCAACCGGTTTTCCGCACTTTACATAAATATCAAGTATTTTTAGGATCATTTCCTCATCATAGGGTTCGATTTCAAGGATTTCATTTATTACTTCAAGGCAGTTATCAAAGCTCTCCTCTTTTTCATAGTAGTCCACCAAACTCTTCAGTATTTTAACTTTTCGCTGTTCATATTTCATTCTTTCAAATATGATAAGGTCGTTGAGTTCATCACAATTCTTAAAATAACAGCCTTCCAGCAAATCTCCCCTGAATAATTGTTTGAGCTTTAGAATACTCTCCAAAGAGTCATTTTGGCTGTGTTTAAAGCTCATGATTTCAAAGGTATCACATTCAAATTCATATTCTTTATTTATGGAACAGCAATCACTATCTACATGCAAAAATTTATGCCCCTTATGATCAGTTCCTATATTTTTTTTTATAAGCCACAAATTATATCTTAAATTATACCTTGCTGCGTCCGTACTGCTGTCTGGCCAGAGATAACCTTCAAGCTTCTCTCTGCTCATATATCTTTTTTCATTTAACACGAGAAGGCAGATTAAAACAACAGCCTTACTGCCTAACTGTTCTTCCAGTTTTTTACCGTTATATTCAACTCTTGGCTTACCCAAAAAATTAATACTCAGCATACTGTTTCACCGATCCCTATCAAAGGTTACTATATAATGTTTCACCTGATTTTATAGTTACGCAGACTCTTGCTTTTTCTATTTGGTGTGACGGAACTAAAAGTATATCTCTATCCAATATTATAATATCTGCTGTTTTCCCTACACTTAAAGTGCCCTTGTTTTTCTCTTGAAAAATGCCGTATGCGCCATTGCATGTAAACATTTTCAATGCTTCATAAATATCAACTCTATGCTTTACAACCGGGTGATTTACTGCCGAGTGAATACCCAGTAAGGGCCGTGGCTCCGTAACATCACTATCGGAGCCTCCGCATATTATTACACCTTTTTCAATGATTTCTTTAAATGGGTTTGTAAGAATATATTTGTCTCCCAGCCTTTGTTCATACATCTTTCCTGGACCTCCCCAATAGGTTTCATAGGAAGGTTGCATAGAAAGAAGGATTCCTAATTCTTTAGCTCTTTGTATTTGTTTTTCATTTATCAATTCAGCGTGTTCCAAACGATGGCGAAGTCCAATAATTCCGGTCTGATAAAATGCGTTTTCATGGGCATTTATAGCCATTTCTATAGCCCTGTCACCGATTGTGTATAAGGCAAGCTGAAGGTTGTTTTTATAACAGTTCAAAACAAAATCGTTGATTTCCTGCTGAGTTAGAAGGAGGCTTCCCATGGTACCCGGACAGTCAGCGTATTGAAAAGAAAGTGCTGCGGTTCTGGCGCCAAAAGTGCCATCGACATAAAGGCATCCTCCAAGTCGCTTTAATCCCATGGCTTTAATTTTTTCAATGTCCATAGTTTGGTAAAATAGTTCAATATCTATAGGAAACTCTTTGCCATGCTCATATAGGAAATCTGCATCTTTATCACTGTACATAAATCCGCCTTCCATGGCGTTAATGGTAGTTATGCCATTCATGAGAAGAGTTCCCATTATTCCCTCAACTGCATCTTTCCTGATGTTATCTGAAATATTTTTTAGTATATTTGTACGCAAAATAGAATTGGCTTGTTTCCTAAAAATACCTGTGGGCATTTGTTTTCTATCCAGTTCAATACCTTCAGCTGTAAAAGGTATTTTAAAATATAGCATAGCATAGGTGTTTAATATGCTTACCTGATATTCCATGGAATTAAGTACAACAGGAACATCACTGCAATACTTGTCAAGGAGCGTTCTCCCGGGGAATCTCCCCTCTGTAAACTGTTCTTCCGATATACGGATTCCCCTGATATAGCCTCCGGTAAAAGAGGATGCTGCTTCTCTTAGCTGTTCCCCCAACTCTTCATAGGTTTTTGCACAGCTTAAATCTACACTTATAGAGTCAAGTGCAGTTTGAATCACATGAAAATGACTGTCGATAAATCCGGGAAGCACAGTATTTCCCCCTGCGTCAAACACAATCGTATCCCCGTCAATAAGAGACTCATATTCTGTGTTATCCCCCATAGCAACGATTTTGTTTTGTTCAACAGCAATCCATTTCTTTTCTTCTTTTCCTTCCATAGTCATACATCTTCCGTTTTTAATCAGAATACTTGCATGCATAGGGTCTCCTCCAAGTTTGTAAGTAATTTATCCATTCATTTTTATTGTATCATAAATTTCCATTGTAAACATTTACAAGTTGCCTGCTTCATCAAGGAAGCAAAAGAAACTTTACAGAGGAGTAAGTACGAATATGCAGATGTCCGGTGAGTTATGGTGCCAGGCACGACAGATAGACAGTTATTGACAGGAATAAATCCTTATGGTAAAATATGGATATAGTTACTGGGAGGATTTTTTATGGGGAGACCGTGGAGAGAATAGTTAAAGGCGGGATATATCATGTTATTGCCAGAGGTAATAATAAAGAGTATATTTTCAAAGAAAACGTAGATAAAGGATATTTTATAAAGCAGATAAAAGAGACAACTGCAGGAATGGGGTATAAAGTGTTTGGGTTTGTGTTGATGGATAATCACTATCATATAATTGTCCAGACATTTGACAAAAAGCTGCAGGATATAATGCACCAGATAAATAATAAACACAGCAAATACTTCAATTATAAATATAAAAGGGTAGGGCATGTCTTTCAAGGTAGGTATAAGGCAATACTGGTGCAAGATGAAAAGTATATTGTAGGATTATTAAGGTATGTACATCAGAACCCAGTGGAAGCTCATATATGCAATGACATGGATAAGCCTGGAAGATTATTATCTGTTAAGGTCAGGTTCAAGGAAAAGAACATTGACAGCATATAAATTGGAGTATATAAGAAAGGCATTGAAACTGAATTACACATGCAAAGAGATAGGTGAGTATATAAGAGCAACGTAAAGTGCAATCAAAGAATTGATAGCCAAGTACAGTAGATAACTGTCTAACTGTCGTGCCTGGCACCACATGCAACTGTCGTGCCTGGCACCACATGCATGTAGCATCCGGCTCAATTATAGTTAATTAGGCGAATGGACAGAAGAATGGACAGAATAGTAAGAAGGATAGGGTCAGACAAATAAAGTCTGACTTTTTTTCTGGAAACGGTTGCGTTTTTTATTATAAAGAATTATAATTAATATATAATCATTATTGATAGGTCTTTGGTTATTTCACTATATTGAAACATATTGTAGAAAAGCTTTTGAAAACATATAATTATAGTAATAATAAGGAGGATAAAAAAATGAGTGAAAACAAAACCCTTGACAATTTAATGGCGGCATTTGCCGGAGAAGCCCAGGCTAACAGAAAGTATACGGCATACGCAAAGAAAGCTGAAAAAGAAGGGAAAATGAATGCAGCCAAGCTGTTCAGAGCGGCGGCTGACGCCGAAACCCTTCATGCCTTAAAGCATTTTGAAGTGGCGGGAAAAATCGGTTCTACGGCAGAAAACCTCAAAGATGGTGTTGCGGGAGAGACCTATGAGTATAAGGATATGTATCCCGATTTTGTGAAAGTGGCTGAAGCTGAAGGAAATAAAGCTGCGCTCATGTCCTTTACCTTTGCAATGAAAGCGGAAGAGGTTCATGCCGGACTTTATCAGGATGCATTAGAAAACATCGATGAGACTGAAGAAGTTTTCTATTATCTCTGCCCGGTCTGCGGGAATATCGAAAAATCCAGGCCTGAAAAATGCAGTATTTGCGGCGTATCAGGAGAGAAGTTTATTAAATACTAGGTGCCGGGCGCTGTGAGGTACATTTAATACACCTTCTGATGATATTATATCAGAAGGTGTATTATTCCGGCAGGGGCGAAATATATCACGGGGCAGCGTGAGGAAGGATGATTTTAACGCAGAGCCCTCCGGATTCATTATTTTCCGCCCATATCGAACCATTGCAGGCTTCAACAATTTCCCTGCATATGGATAAACCCAGCCCTGCTACGGAGCGGCTTTTATCCGAGGTGTAAAAGGGATCGAACATTTTTTGCAGTTCCCCCTCTGAAACACCCGTGCCGTTGTCCTCAACCGAAAATATTATGCAGTTTTCCTGCTTTGAGCAAAATACTGCAATGGAGGGTTCTCTAACACTGAAATGCTTCAGGCTGTTGCCGATAATGTTCCCGAATACCCTTCTCATCTTAGCAATATCTATAAACAGTATTTTATCGGGGCAGCTGACACTGATGGAAAAAGAAACTCCTCTTTCCGCCAATTCTTCTTCGTAGTCTGATTTTAAGATGGCACAGAACTTTTCTGCGGATATCCTCTGCTGCTTTAACCCGCTCTGCATCTGGAGGTTAAGGTACTCGTCGAATTCCTCTATCAAATCCCTGATTGAAACTGATTTATTATAAATTATATCAATATACCTTCCATATCTGTCTGCGGTAAGATTGTTCTTTTTTAACCGTTCGGCATAACCCATGACAGAAGTGAGAGGTGTCTTAATATCATGGGAAATGGATGCAATAATAAGGTTCTGCTTCTGCTTTTCTTTTTCAATTGCTTCCGTAAGCCTTACGAACCGGTTTTGCAGCAGACCTATCTCATCTTTGCGTGCCACATTCTGAGGATGGATTCCTTCCTTATACCTTTCCATGCTTTTTTGCAGGGCTATAATGGGCTTGACATAATTAAAATAAATAATAGCAGCAATAAATAATAAAATAGAGCATATGATGAATATTTCCGCTATAAACAAATTCCAAACCACATAATATGAGGAAATCTTTTTCAGGGATACCGGCTGAGTAACCTTCAGCAAATAGACTTTATTATCATGGTGAAATATACCGGAGGAATTAATCTCTATGCTCACGCCGCCGTCTTTTCCCCCATGGAATACCGTACGGCCGGACTCATCCGCAACCTGAATATTCAGATTTTCTGTCTGAGAAATAATTTGAAGCGCCTGTGAGAAATCCTGACTGCTTTCGATTCTTTTTATAATCCGGTCAGTTTCAGTCTGCAGCTGCTCCCGCATATTGCTGTTGTAGCCGGCAATTTCCCGGGAAAGATAAAAGTTATAATACCCGTAAAGCAGCATTATATTGATAAGAAAAGCAGCAAGAACAAGGAGGGGAAGCTTGAATCTAATACTCATTTTCTTTCTCCTGGTGTTTTATTAATTTATATCCTACGCCCCATACGGTTTTGATGTACCTGTTATCCTTGTCGATTTTATCCCGTAAGTTCTTAATATTCACCGCTACAGTACCAATATCCGTGAAATCAGCACCCCAGATCGCACTGAAAATCTGTTCCTTTGAGACGACCTTTCCTGCATTAATAAAAAGATAATGCAGCAGTTGAAATTCCCTCATGGATAATTCCACCGCCCTGCCGTTTACGGTGACTTCATAGCTTTCCGGGTTTATTGAAATGCCGCCTATAGTCATGATACTGTTGTTCTTTTGGAGGCTGCGCTTTTCGCGGCGCAAATGAGCCTTTACCCTGGCGACCAATTCCTCCACAACAAAGGGCTTTGATATATAATCGTCCGCACCCATTTCAAAGCCAAGCATCGCATCATAGGTCCTGTTTCTGGCCGTCACGAAAAGTATGGGGCAGGATACTGTTTTTCTGATTTCCCTGCATATTTCCAGTCCGTCTATGCCGGGCATCATAATGTCCAGCATTATCAATGAGAAGTCCTGAATACTCTTCAGTAAAGTGAAAGCATGTTCTCCGTCAAATGCCAGAATGCACTGGTATCCTTCATCGGTAAGGGCATCGGATATCAGTGATGCGATTTCCCTGTCATCATCAACAATCAATATTTTTTCCATGATTTCACTCCTTCCTGTTAGCATAAACATCCACGCTGTAACCCGGTTTCAGTACCATCCCGGGATCCTCCGGCTTAATCTGTACCTTTATAATCCGTTTGCCGTCCTTTTCCACAGCTTCATTTGAAATCTGGATAACGGTCCCCGGTATCGAGGTGCTGCTGTCCGACGCCGGTACAATTTCAACAGAATCATCAAGAGCGATATTCCTGATAAATTCCTCTTCCACCTCAGCAATGACTATTATAGAATCCGCATCAATCAGCTGAAGAACCCTTGTGGGATTATTCTGTACCCCCAGCCTTGTGCCGTTTACAACTTCAATATTCCGTACAATGCCGTTCGGGACACATGATATGACTTGATCAGAGTCCAGGTAGTCCTTAATGCTTTTGCTTTTCATAATCTCCAGGTCAATACGGGATACTGCCACACCGCTTTCCTGCCTTGCCGTGTTTGAGATGTTTGAGTCTTTTATTTCCTTCAGCTGGGCACTCTTGGATTTTAATAGTATGCTCAACTGGTCAAGCTCGGTTCTTAAAGCGCTTTTTGTTTTTTCAATGCCGGTCTCAATATCCTTCAGGGCTTTCTCCTTTTCAGCCAATATATCCATGTACCGGTCCAATGTGTTCCCGGAGACTGCTCCCGCATCATATAATGCCTGATTGCTGCTTACATCCCTTTTTGCATTTTCCGCTTCTTTTTTCGCCAGGTTCAGTGAGGTTTTCAGTATTTTAAGGTCTGCATTGGTTTCCTTGGCCAATTCCTCTGTTTTTTCAAGTATATCCTCTTGTATCTGTTGGATATCCGCTTCGAGAGCCCCGGTATCCTTCCTGATGCTTTGAAGCCCTGCCTGTCCTGCTTCCAGTTGATGCTGAAGCTTTTCCACGGTTCCCAGATATTCCGACATGTCCAGTGTAACCAGTACCTGATCCAGGGATACATGGTCTCCCTCTTTAACTTTAATATCCGTTACTATGGCAGGAAAGTCAATACTTATATCATAAATCCTTTCATACTTTACTTCTCCCCAGAAATCCAGCCTGTTATCCTGTTCCGATGAAGAAGATACCGTTTCAAAGCTCTGTGCCCTATCCGCCCCCGCGGCATTAAAGCTTATTATCACAGCCGCTGTAAGCATGATAAGGATACCGATTCCTATCAGAATACTTTTTTTGTGCCTTAGAAACATTTTTTTCACAATATTACCTCCAACTCAGCTATTCCACGCTTTTTAACGACTCAATCATATCAATGCTTTTCATTTTTACGGCTGCGATGCTGTTGATAAACAAAGCAAATACTGCTGTTATGGCCACTGAAAAAACCACGGTGGCGAAGGATACATTGCCGATCAAATCCATCTGGTCATTCAGGCCCTTTGCAACAATTTCAGCCAGCACCTTGCCCACAGGCATGCCCAGAATCAGCCCTGCTATTACTGAAAGGGTGTTTTCAGTGAGTACAAGGGAACGGATTTCCTTCTGGTAAAAACCCAGGACCTTCAAAGTTGTAAGATCCCTTATCCTCTCGGAAAAATTCAATATGCTGCTGTTATAAAGAACAACAAAGGCCAGGATTCCTCCCATAATAATAAGCATTACCCCGGCTATATAAACAACCCTTGTGCTGGATTTGACATCGGCAATCTGATCGGCTCTGCTTACATATTCCTCCGCATAATCTCCCCTGAGAAAGCTCCAATCCGGCCCGTTGTCCCATTTTACAAGTATTGCGGTGGGCTTAAAAATTTCTCCGATTGATTCATAGTAGGTATCGGACATATACATTCCCTGGCCGGTGGCCAGATACACAATCTGTTTTACAGGCACTCTTATATAGCCTTTGTTTGTCCGCTTCAGTTCTATTATATCTCCTGCCTTGATTTTCAGGGTGTCTGCAAGCTTTCTCGTAATGGCGGCCCCTTCATCAGGCAGCAGGACAGGATTGCCTTCGACATCCTTCAGGCGGATAAGAGGGCTTTTCTGCGGAGAGACCGTCAGCAATTCCAATTGCCTTTCTCCATTGGGACAGATGATTTCCGCTGCTGTTTCCCTTATCTGCTGAACCGTTCCCTCCAGCCCCATGTTATGTATAAAACGGGAATCCGCTTTACTGTCCAGGAGGATTTTATGGTCGTAAGTGTATGTAACATTGTAAGTATGCCGGGCAATTCCATTAATCATATTAATTATGGTAAAGGCTGCTACAATCAGCCCCGTGCAGCCTGTGATTCCTAGTATGCTCATTATTAGGCGTATTTTGTTTCTGGATGTATTCCGGGCAATCAGCCTGCGGCTGAAGCGCATCCTGCTCCAAAGGCCGGACAGGTATTCCAGGAATATATGGCTTCCTTCCTTGGGGGGCTTAATTCTCAGAAGCACGGAAGGGGAATCTCCCAGCAGCCTGAGGCAGGAATACAGGGAAATGCCTCCGGTGCAAAGAAGTATCAAAACCAGGCTTATAATAAAATTACTGTGGTTTATTGAAATTTTGTAATCGGTAAAGTTCAGCCTGAGCCAGGGGATAAGCATCTTGCCGAAGATAACGGGGCCTGAAAGGAGGCCTAAAAAAGCCCCAAGCAGCCCCATATATACCCCATAGGAGGTATAATGCCACAGGATGCTTTTCTTTCCGTACCCCAGAGCTTTTAAGATACCTATCTGGCCCCGTTGGTTTTCCACCAGCCTCATCATGGTGCTTTGGGTTATTAAGGCAGTCACAATAAAAAACATCAGGGAGAATACCGCAGCAAGGAGCTTGAACTGCTGGATATTGGCATTGATATTGCTGACGCTTCTGTGGTCCTCTCTGGCGACAATACCTGCCAGATCATCTCCCACGGCATTAAAAATATGGGTTTTTACCTTTGTTATATCGGCACCGGGAGACAGCTTTACGGATATCTGGTTATATATTTTCCGACCGTATGCATTCTTTAGCATGTCTTCATTAATAATAATGAAGCCGTATTTTTTCGGATCAGGGAATGTGTCAGTGGAGCCTTTCACCGAATAAATATGTTCACTGCTTAAAGCCAGGCCCTGGATAGGGAAGCGTATCCACTTATTATTCAGTTTAATCGAGATATCATCACCTATATCCAATCCGTGCATTCTTGCAAAAACTTCGTCCAGGATTGCCCCGCTGCGGCTTGAAAGCTTTCCGCTAAGAAGCTGGGGCCGGTCCAGTACACCTTTGCCGGAAACAGCATATACACGCAGGGTAGGGCTGTTTTCCAGATCTGATAAGGCATCCAGCACAAAACGCTTTTCCGCCTTTTCCACCCCTTCAATTCTTGAAATGCCCCAAAGCTCCTTTTCGGTGGGATTCAATACATTGACCCATAAATCCGATATGTTGGCGGCTGCGTACATGCTTTCCGAATGCAGCTCCACCGTTTTCCAGATGCTGTCGATACCGGTGACTATGCATACCGCAAGAGTGGCCATTATAAGGATAGATAAAAACTGGACTTTCGACTTTTGCATATCTCTGAGGGATTTGATAAATAATGATTGCATTACCATATTATTTCCTCTGCAGCCTTTGGGCTGCTGTTGTATCTGATATCGGAAATTTTTCCGTCTTTCAAATGCAAGACCACATCTGCCATTTCCGAAATCAGTACATTATGGGTGACAATAATCACCGTTTTTCCCATATCGCGGGCCGCATCCCGTATCAGCTTAAGGACTATCCGCCCCGTTGCGGAATCAAGGGCCCCCGTAGGCTCGTCGCATAATAATATCTGAGGGTTTTTTGCCAGGGCCCTTGCAATAGATACTCTCTGCTGCTCCCCGCCTGATATCTGGCTTGGGAAATTGTCCATACGGTCCTTGAGCCCTACCTTAATCAGCATTTCTTTTGCGTCCAGGGGATCTTTGCATATTTCCTCCGCAAGCAGCACATTTTCCAGTACCGTTAAATTGGGCACCAGGTTATAGAACTGAAAAACAAAGCCGATTTTATTCCTTCTGTAGGTTGTAAGTTCATATTCAGCCATTCCGGATATCTCCAGATTGTCCGCAATGATTCGTCCTTTTGTCGGTGAATCCATGCCTCCAAGCAAATTGAGCACTGTTGTTTTGCCTGCACCGCTTTGCCCTAATACTACATTTACAGTACCCTTTTCTATGCCGAAGCTGACGCCGTCAACCGCCTTGATGATATTGCCGCCCACATGGTATTCCCTTTCTACATTTTCAAAAGTAATGAAGCTCATAGGTTATCTCCCTTTATGCATATATGCTGCAGCAAAACTCAGATGCCATCTGCTGCCTCACTTATTAAACAATTATAGTGGAAATAAATTATATAGTAAGAGGAAATTTATTAAGAAATATTAAGAATGGAGAACATTCTTCAGGTGCGAGGTTGGAGGTGCGGGGTACGGGGTACGAGATTTTGAGCGGGGCTTTGAAGAAAATGCTGTTCAAAAACTGAGCAATAATACAAAAAAGTGTACAAATAATGACCAGTTTTCTTTAAGGTTATTGGATATCCGTTGAGAATACTGGTTTTTCTTTTTGGCATGGGAATTGCTATAAATAGAGGAAAATATAGCCAGATTCAGGGGCAGGCTGTATTAAACGAAAATAAATAGTATAAGGAGGTAGAGTAATGCTTAAGAGAAAATTGTACGTAAACGGCGTTGCAAGGACTGTGATTGCAGATCCTGAAGCATCTTTGGCACAGTATTTGAGAAAGCAGCTGTGCCTTACGGGAACCAAGATAGGCTGCGGAAAAGGCGAGTGCGGAGTATGTACGGTAATCTTAAACGGTAAGGCGGCAAGATCCTGTATCGTAAAGATGAAAAATGTGCCTGATGAGTCAAAAGTTATTACAATTGAAGGCATAGGTTCCCATGAAAATCTTCATCCGCTGCAGCTGGCATGGATGGTTAACGGCGGTGCACAGTGCGGATTTTGCACACCGGGATTCATTGTGTCCGCAAAAGCTTTACTTGACCAGAATGTAAATCCCACAAGAGATGAAGTAAGAGAATGGTTCCAAAAAAACAGAAATGTATGCAGATGTACAGGATACATTCCGTTGGTCGATGCAGTTATGGACGCTGCAAGGGTTCTTAGAGGCGAAATAAAAATGGAGGATCTGTGGTGCAAACTGGAGGAAGGCGCCAGCATGCTGGGTTCCAAAGAGCCGCGCCCTTCTGCTCTCGCAAAGGTGACAGGAACATGGGATTTTGGAGCGGATTTAGGCTTAAAGCTGCCCGAAAACACATTACATATCAAATTGGTTCAGGCGACGGTTTCCCATGCCAATATACTTTCCATAGACACCTCCGAAGCAGAAAAAATGCCCGGTGTTTTCAAGGTAATTACCCATAAGGATGTCCCGGGAACAAACAGGATTAATGGCCTGGCATTTCCGCAGAATAAGGGAGACGGAAAGGAAAGGCCGATACTTAATGACAAGAAGGTGTTCCAATTCGGAGATGCACTCGCTATGGTGCTTGCAGATACTCCGACTCAGGCAGAGGAAGCAGCTAAAAAGGTAAAGGTTGAGCTGGAAGTATTACCCGCTTATATGAGCGCACCTGAAGCAATGGCTGAGGATGCTATAGAAATCCATCCCGGTACGCCCAACATTTATTTTGAGACACACAGAATAAAGGGGGAGGATACCAAACCTTTAATGGAAAGCCTGCCCTATGTCATTGAGGATGACTTTTATGTAGGAAGGCAGCCCCACCTGGTTCTGGAGCCGGATGTAGGCTTTGCTTATCTGAATGAGGAAGGCAAGCTGATTGTCCATTCAAAGAGTATTGGTTTGCACCTCCATCATTTGATGACGGCTGAAGGCATAGGAATTGACCCTGATAAGTATATACTTGTACAGAATCCTGCAGGAGGGACCTTCGGATATAAATTCAGCCCCACCAATGAGGCCTTGCTGGGTGTGGCCGCACTGGTATCAAAGAGGCCGGTATTCCTTGAATTCAATATGTACCAGCAGATTACTTATACCGGAAAGAGATCTCCTTTCTTTATCCATCTCAAGTATGGAGCAGACAAAGACGGTAAGCTGAAGGCAATGGAAGCGGACTGGTCGGTTGACCACGGCCCATATTGCGAGTTTGGTGATTTAGTTACCATGAGAGGTACCCAATTCATCGGCGCCGGTTATGATATACCGAACAGCAGAGGAGTAGGAAGAACTGTTGCAACTAACCACGCATGGGGTTCCGCTTTCAGGGCTTACGGTTCACCTCAAAGCCTGTTTGCATCTGAAGTGCTGGCGGACATGATGGCCGAAAGGATTGGTATGGATCCTCTGGAATTCAGATATTTAAACGTATACAGAGAAGGCTCCACTACACCAACAGGCTGTGCACCGGATGTTATTGCATTCCCTCAGGCTATAGATACTCTCAGGCCACTATATAAAGAGGCAAAAGAGAGAGCCAAAGGAAAGAATAAGAATGGCGGAAACATCAAATACGGCGTAGGCATTTCCCTTAATATGTATGGCTGCGGCCTTGACGGCGCGGACTCTTCGGAGATCTGGGTAGAGCTTACCCCTGAAGGTGTTACTGTAGGTACTTCATGGGAGGACCATGGGCAGGGAGCCGACATGGGGACACTGACATATACTTACGAAGCATTAAGGCCGTTAGGGATAAAGCCCGAGAATATAAAATTGGTTATGAACGATACGGAGAAAACTCCCAATAGCGGACCTGCCGGCGGAAGCCGCCAAAATGTAGTTACAGGCAATGCAATAGTAGCCGGCTGCAGAAAGCTGTTGGAAGCCATGAAAAAGCCGGACGGTACATTCAGGACCTATGATGAAATGGTCGCAGAGAAGCTGCCTCTCAGATACGAAGGCAAATGGACTGCACCGAAAACCGCATGTGATGTTGACACAGGACAGGGAGATCCCTTCTCCACCTACATGTACGGCGTGCTGATGAGTGAAGTGGCAGTGGATACAACTACCGGCAAAACTCAAGTAGAGAAAATGACTATTGTATCAGACTGCGGCACAATTGTAAATAAACTGGTATTGGAAGGGCAGATTTACGGCGGACTTGTACAAGGGATAGGCCTGGCATTGAGCGAGGATTTTGAAGACCTGAAAAGGCATACAACTCTTACAGGCTGCGGAATTCCTCAAATCTTGGATACTCCCGACAATATTGAGATTATACATCAGGAAACACCAAGGCCTTATGGACCGTACGGAGCTTCCGGTGTTGGAGAAATGCCCCTTTCTGCGCCCCACGCTTCGATAATCAATGCAATATATGATGCCTGCGGTGTACGTATAAAGCATCTGCCTGCATATCCTGAAAAGGTCTTGGCTGGCTTGAAGGAGTTAAATAAATAATTTTGATTGTAAAATTCATGAAAGCCGGAATATGGAATTGGGATTTTATTCCCAATTCCTATTTTGGCAAAGGAGGTACAAACAATGGATCTGGATAAGCTGCTTGAAACCAGCGACAGTTGTATACATGACGAACCACCCGCATGTACCTCATGCTGTCCTGTTCACATGGATGTTATTGCTTTTGTCGGTGAAATGGAGAAAGGGGATTTTGACAAAGCTTATAAAGTAATGGAAAAACGGGTTCCTTTTGCAAGAATAATAGGAAGCATATGTGACCATCCTTGTGAAAAGGTTTGTGTCAGATCGGATTCCGGAGGAACGGTCAAAATATCAGAATTGGAGAAAGCAGCTGTTAGTTATGGCTTTTCTCCGCCAAAGAATACCATTCCCCTGTCTAAAAGCAAGGGGAGAGTGGCAGTTATCGGCGGAGGAATCAGCGGCATGACGGCAGCCTTTGAGCTTGACAAAAAGGGTTATCAGGTTACTTTGTATGAGAAATCAGACAGATTGGGCGGCAGGATATGGGATTATGAAGGGATTGCCCTCAAAAAGGAAGTAATAGAGGAAGAAATAGCAGCCTTAGTGAAACAGGGGATTAAGGCAGAGTTAAATACCCTTATTAATAAAAAAAGGCTGGAAGAGCTTGCCGGAGAATATGATGCAGTATACCTGGGAACAGGTGTATGGGAGGAGGAACTTAAAATCCATCCTGAGACCTTTCAGGTAGGAGATACTTCGGTGTTCGCGGGAGGAAAGCTGGCAAACAACAATGATTCGGTAATATTTTCGGCAAGTTCGGGCAGAAGGGCTGCCGCATCCGTTGACAGATATGTCAAGAAAATTTCCTTGAGCGCTTCCAGAGAGAGAGAAGGGTCTTTTGAGACGCCTTTGAAATATGAAACAGAGGGTATCGAACCCGTCGAGGCTATAGGCAAGACATCTGATATTTACAGTGAAGATGAGGCTATAGGGGAGGCAGGAAGGTGTTTGAAGTGCAGATGCAGAAAATGCATTGAATCATGCAGCCATTTAACACGCTTTAATATATCACCGAAAAGCTACATGAGGCAAATTAATCAAAATGAGAGGATTATACTGGGAACCCATTATGCAAATAAAATGATTAATTCCTGTACAATGTGCGGGCTGTGCAGGGAAGAATGCTTCAAAGGCATTAGTATGAAGGCTGTCATAAAGGAAACAAGGGAGAGCATGGTAAGAAGGGGCAAAATGCCTGTTTCTGACCATGATTTTGCGCTGAAGGATATGAAATTCAGCAACAGCAAGTACTTTTCAATGGTGAGAAATCAGGGCGAAAAAGCTGAGTACCTGTTCTATCCGGGATGCCAACTGCCTGCTTCATATCCGGAGTACATAGGGAAAATATATAAATATCTGGTTTCCAATATGTCGGGCGGTGCCGGAATTTACCTGGGATGCTGCGGGGCTCCTGCCGATTGGGCAGGGAGGCAGGATTTAATGCAGGAGAACATTGAGATAATTAAAAAAACATGGGAAGATACGGGCAGGCCTGTTTTTATCCTTGCCTGCTCCAGTTGCTGCAGTGTATTTGAAAAATATCTTCCGGAAATTGCTTTTGTTTCCTTATGGGAGATATTTGCCCGGAAAGGTTTGCCTCAAAACAACAGAATTTCGGGTAAACGCGTTTTAAGCGTGCACGATGCATGTGCTACAAGGCATAATAAGGAAATACACGACAGTATAAGGAGAATAGCTGTTTTATCAGGCTATGAAATACAGGAGTTAAAATATTCAAAGGAGAAGACCAAATGCTGCGGATATGGGGGACTGGTGTACTTTGCCAACAGGGAACAGTCTGCAGACTTTGTAAAGCATAGGATTGAAGAAAGCGATAATGACCTGCTGGTATATTGTGCTATGTGCAGGGATTTGCTTGCGGAGGGCGGAAAAAGAACCTTTCACATTCTTGATTTAATATTCGCAGAGGATATGGAAAGGGCTGCACTCAGAAAAATGCCCACTTTGTCTGAACGGCACGGGAACAGGGCGCAGGTAAAAATCGGATTATTAAGAGAGATATGGGGTGAAGAGCCTGATATGGATTATGAAAAACAAAGGGATTTCAAATTGATAATACCTGAAAATGTGCGGCAGCAAATGGAAGACAGATACATTCTATCGGAGGATATGGCAGAGGTTATTGACAGTTCAAGAAAAAGCGGAGAGAGGTTCTTTAATCCTCAGGAGAACAGCTGCCTGGCAAGGTTGAGACTTGACAACGTCACCTACTGGGTAAAATATGAGGAAAAGGATGAGAAGATTCTGGTAAAGAGTGTATACAGCCACAGAATGGAAATAGTGGAGGAATAGGAATGAATGAGGATAAGAATTATAATATGCCGTGGCTCTGCGATAAATGCAAGAGGGAACTGGTGCTAAAAAAGGTAAAGGTACGGTATTTGGAGGGGAATTTCGAAGTTGATCTTCCAAAATGCCCTGAGTGCAATATGGTTTTTATAGACGAGGAAATGGCTGTGGGCAAGATGCTTGAGGTGGAAAAAGAGTTGGAAGGCAAATAAGGTGAAGGGAGATGCCGATTATGAATGATATTGCATTCAAACTGCTCAAGCTGTCATCTTCAGGTTTTTGCTGTACGCAGATAATGCTTAAGCTGGCGCTGGATGAAGAAGGAAAGGAAAATGAGGATTTGCTGAAAGCTGTAAGCGGATTGTGCAGGGGTATAGGGGGCAGGCAGAAGAGTTGCGGAGTGCTGACCGGAGGGCTTGGAATCCTTGGCCTTTATGCTGGGAAGGGAAAGGATACGGAATATCCTAAACAAAACTATTCCACTATGACCGAACAGTACCTGGAATGGTTTGAAAGTGAGTTCGGAAGTGAAGAATGCAAGGATATTATTGGTGTTTATGATTTTTTCGATGATACAGGAAACAGTTATATGATAAAGTGCGGGGATATTTTGTTAAAGAGCTATGAGAAGGTAGTGGAAATATTGAGAGACAATGATTACGAGTACGGAAGCAGGGAATGACTATGAAGCAGACACCTATTGAACAGTGGATTATGCAAAAAACAGGAATAAAGGAAAGGGACAAAAAGGCGTTGGAGGCTTATCAGCTGGGGAAAATAAAGGAATCGATTGCCTATGTAAAGGAAAACAGCATTTTCTACTGTAAGCAGTTGAAAAATATCCGGGAAGAATCGATTAATTCTCCGGAGAGTTTTCAAAATATCCCCTTTACCTATCCCCGGGATATTAAGAGAAACCCCCCAGATTTTTTATGCGTGCCTCAAAGAAAGGTTGCAAGAATTGTGACATTAAAGACCTCCGGTACAAGCGGTGAGGATAAAAGACTGTTTTTTACCGAAGAGGATATTGAACTTACCATTGATTTTTTCAGGCATGGCATGAGCTGCCTTGTCGATAAAAGCGATAAGGTGCTGGTACTTATGCCCGGCAGCACTTACGGAAGCATCGGAGATTTATTGAAAAAGGCATTGGCTTTATCGGATATAGAATGTATTGTACATGGAGTTCTTACCGACCCGGATGAAGCAGCAAGGCTAATTGAAGAAAAGGGCATAACCTGCATAGTCGGAATACCTTTGCAGGTGCTGTACTTAAGCAGAGTTAAAAGTAATGTTTTCAAGAATAGTATAAAGAAGGTGCTGCTGAGCACAGATTATGTTCCCGATGTACTAACTAATGAGTTGGAACGCAGATTCGGCTGCAGAGTATTCGATCACTACGGAATGACGGAAATGGGGTACGGCGGAGGTGTTGAATGCGAGGCTCTAAACGGATACCACATGAGAGAAGGGGATATGTATTTTGAAATTATTGATCCGGATACCGGTAAGGCTGTTGAATGCGGACAATATGGTGAGGTTGTTTTTACAACCCTTACAAGGCAAGCTATGCCGCTGATTCGATACAGAACAGGGGATATTGCTTCATTCTCTTCAAATCCATGTGCTTGCGGGACATTTCTCAACACAATGAAAAAGGTGCTTGGAAGAATCGAAAACAGGGTCAGAATAGGAGAAGAAAGGTTCCTGTATTTGAGGGAACTGGATGAAATCATTCTGCCCCTTGAAGAAGTCCTGGACTATAGGGCTTACTTGGATGACAAAGACAGATTAGTGCTGGAAGTGACTGTAAAAGACGGTATTGATTTTACAGAAATAAAGGAAGAAGTAATGCGGAGTATCCGGAATCTGCTGTCAAATCAATCGAAATGCGGATTAAGTGTGGAGATTGTCAAAGCAGCAGTTAAAGAACCTGCAAGCATAACCGACAGCATGGTAAAAAGGAAAATAATCGATTATCGCAAGGAGAGATGAAGATTGAAAGACATATATGAACTTATCAATGAACAGCTGGATAAAAAAGAAAGCTTTGTGCTGGCTACCATTCTTAAAAAACTCGGTTCCGCACCCAGGGAGGAAGGCACGAAAATGTTGATAAGGAAGGACTTTTCAATTGAAGGAACCATAGGCGGCGGAATTTCCGAGGCTATGACCATAAAGCTCTCAGCTGAGGTATTTGAAGATGGGCTATATATTATTGAAAATTTTTTGATGTCCAACAAAGACTCCGCATGCTTGGGCATGGTATGCGGGGGAGATATAAGCGTACTGCTGGAGTATGTGGATTGCAACGACAGTCAGATGGTCGATATATACAGGAAAGCAATCGAGTTGAAGCACTGCGGCACGGATTTTGTTATGATAACAAAACTATCGGAAGATAGGAGAAAAATCAGGGGTTCGGATAAATGGATCTGCACCGAAACGGGATTCTACGGTATGGAGAATGAAGAAATATGGGAAACAATAAAGAATATCAGAGTAAACTTTAAAGAAACCAAGATCAGGGAGATATTCATCGGAAAAGAAAGGTACATAATCGAGCCGTTTTTTAATGTTGAAAGTGTTTATATCTTTGGTGCAGGCCATGTAGCGCAAAAGATTTCAGATATAACAAAAATGCTTGGCTTCTATACTGTTGTTATGGATGACAGGGAGGAATTTGCAAACAGGGAAAGATTTGAAACAGCTGATGAGGTTAGGGTGATACAATCTTTTAATAATTTGGAAAATTATGATATAATTAATGGAAACAGTTATATAGTAATTGTAACAAGGGGACATGTCTATGATAAGGATGTGCTTGCCCAAATGCTCAGAACCGATGCCAGGTATATCGGAATGATCGGCAGCAGAAGCAAAAGGGAACATGTCTATAACAATCTTTTGAGTGAGGGCTTTACTTCAGAGGATTTGGAAAGGGTTCACTGTCCGATAGGATTGAATATTCATGCCCAGACCCCGGAGGAGATTGCTGTGAGCATTGCAGCGGAATTGATTAAGGTTAGAAGAGAGCATAAAGATAAAACGCATTAAAGCCGGAAACGAGAAACTGTTACATAAAGGAGAATACATATGAATAATATTGATTATAAGCATGTAATAGAGCTTTCTCATGAACGATGCAGAAAATTTAATATTAAAGAGGATCAGGTTTACAGCAGCAGAATCATTAATGAAACGGAGCTGCAAAAAAGATTTGCAGAAAATAGAAGCATGATTTTAACGGCAGCGCCTTATATGGAGCAGTTAATAAATTTTGTGAAGGGCCATAATTTCTTCGCTCTTCTTACTGATGGAGAAGGGTGTATACTGAATGCCATCGGAGACGAAAAAATACTGTCGGAAGCTTTTGATTTAAAAATGATACCCGGGGCTTTTATGAATGAGGAAAGCATCGGAACCAATGCAATGGGTATTGTTATAAAGACCGGTGAACCCGTGCAGTTGTCGGGTAAAGACCATTTTGTAAAGGCATATCACAGATGGACCTGTTCCGGAGCACCTATCAAGGATCACAACGGGAACCTTATTGGCGTTTTGGATCTTACAGGCTATACCGAGTGTGTACACCCTCATACCTTGGGAATGGTCATCGCAGCTTCCAATGCAATTGAAGAAATGATCAAGGTCAAGGAGTTCAATAATCTGCAGGATATAAACAACAAGCATATAAAAACGATATTCAATACTATGCCTGTTGCTATTGTAACCTCCGATATGTACGGCAAGATAAAAATTTATAACAATAAAGCCCTGGAGCTTTTGGATAACAAGGATAACCAACTGAAGGCAAAATATATGAGTGAAATTATTGAGGAGTGGGATAGGATCAAGCAAGATATCTATCAAGGGAGAAATATATCACAGGAAGTAAATATCATTGTGTTTAGAAACAGGCTCTCTTGCCGTTTGATTGCCAACCCAATCTATAATTCAGTTGATGACAGTGTAGAGATCGTATATGCTTTGGAAGAAATTAAAAAGGAAAAAAGAGATAAAAAGAAAAGCGAATACCAGGCTTACTACACCTTTGACAAAATAATAGGAAAAGACGAGAATTTTTTGAAAATTGTTGAGTATGCAAAAAAGATTTCAGACAGTAAGTCCACAATACTAATAATGGGCGAAAGCGGTACAGGGAAAGAAGTATTTGCTCAAGCAATTCATAATTTTAGTAAAAGAATGGACGGTCCTTATCTGGCTTTGAACTGCGGCGCCATACCCAATCAGCTTATTGAATCAGAGCTTTTCGGATATGAGGAAGGCGCTTATACCGGGGCAAAAAAAGGAGGAAATGTCGGCAAGTTCGAATTGGCCTCAGGGGGCACGATTATGCTGGACGAGATAGGTGAAATGCCTCTAGATATGCAAACCAAGCTTCTGAGAGTCCTTCAGGAAGGCATTATTACAAGAATCGGCAGCGCAAAGCCCATACCTGTGGATGTCAGGGTAATTGCCTCTACAAATAAGGACTTGAAGAAGGAAGTACAGCTTGGGAGATTCAGAAAGGACTTGTTTTACAGGTTGAACGTACTCCCCATATTTTTACCGGCCTTGAGCCAGAGAAAAGGTGATATTTTGCTGCTTACAGATTATTTCATGAAAAAAATCGCTGAAAAGCTCGGCAAAAAAGAAGTAAAGATTCCAAAAGGATATATTAAGTCTATGATGGAATATGATTGGCCCGGGAATGTAAGAGAACTGGAGAATTTTATAGAGTTGATTATCTATTCCGAATCTATTCCCTATGACTATTTCAATCAGGAAAAAAGCTTTGCTGAAGAGCTTTATGACAATTACATCCAAGGTTCGGATATGAACCTTTGCAATATGGAAAAAGCACATCTGAAGAAGGTACTGAAAAAACACAACGGAAATATTACCCGTTCCGCAGAATCCTTAGGCATAAGCAGAAATACACTGTACAGTAAAATGAAAAAATATAGGGTAAAGGTATAACTCTTTACTTTCATTTCCCATTTCACATTACAACCCATATTTGTATATCCTTAAAACTTAATTGCAAACCGAAATGCAGTCCCCAATAAAATAATCAATAAAAATATATTGAATAACAATAAAATTATATTGCATATCAATAAATCATATGCTATACTACAAACGATGGAAGTGAAATAAGACTTTTCATGAAATTTTGGAGGATGATTTTATGTGGAGCGGTAGGAAATCAATTAGTTTAAGCAAGTTCTGCGTGCTGGTATTTGCTGTTATGCTGATAGGAACCGTTTTATCGGCCCCCTGGCTTATAAGGTGGTTTCGGCCTGATTTAGCCGAAAAAAAAGCTTTATTCCTGTCAACCATATACTCCGGCAGTATTCCTGCAGCAATACTGCTGTACTGCCTCTATCGACTTCTTCATCAAATTGAGCTTGAACAGGTTTTTATCACAGAAAATGTGGCATACCTTCGGCGGATTTCCTGGTGTTGTTTTGCGGGATCTGTTATCTGCTTAGCTTCAATACCTTACTATTTTCCGTGGTGCTTTGTGGCTGTAGCAGCCGCATTTATGGGGCTGATTGTCCGGGTTATCAAGAATGTTATTGCGCAGGCGGTTGAACTTAAGAACGAATCGGAACTTACGATTTAAAGGAGGAAGGGGATATGCCCATAATTGTGAATTTGGATGTAGTGATGGCAAAGCGAAAAATGTCCTCCGGAGAACTGGCTGAGAAGATTGATATAAACCAGGCCAATCTTTCAATACTTAAGACCGGTAAAGCCAAAGCAATACGTTTCTCAACACTGGAGGCAATCTGCAAAGCTCTGGAATGCCAGCCGGGTGATATTCTGGAATTCAGGGAGTAAGACTAAGAATAAGGAGATTATATATGAAAGGGAATATTTTAAGTAATAACGGACAACTGGCTGCCGACGAAGTGCTGCAGGCAGCCGGAGGAGGGATACCGGCGGCATATGGGGCCAAAGAACCTTTCATAGCTGACAGCAGGGATACAATTTTTGCGGTGCTTGCATTTGTGCTGGGGTTTTTCTTTGTAAGATGGGTAATGTTTTCCTGGCAGGGATGGGGTGTTGCAGTGTTTACATTTGGATATTACATTGCCGTAACAATGTATTTTATAAAAAAAGGAGTAACCATTACCCGTTCAGGTTTCTTTTGGCTGGCTGTGGTTGTATTAGTAGGAATAAGCTATTCATTATATTCTAATAATGGCTTGGAGCCGTGGCGCAGCCTGTTCCTGTTCTGTGGGGCCGTTTACTATGTAATCAGTGCCTCAGGACGATTGATTCTTGCCAATACCAGCAATTGGCTCATACTGGACGGGATTAATGCCATGTTTGTTATTCCGTTTAAAAACTTCGGATGTCAATACAAAAGCCTTTATTCATCAATACATATTAAGAGAAGCTTTGGTAAGCAGTTTTTATCCATCGCACTGGGATTGATGCTGACGTTATTGATTGCGGGCATGGTTTTGCCGCTGCTTTTGAGAGCGGACAGCGGAGGGTTCTCCAGAATTGCAAATGGGCTTATTGAATATTTCCGATGGATGCAGAATCAGTTTTCAGAAACAATATTCAACATTATCCTTTCGATACCTGTAGCAGCTTATTTATTTGGGCTTGTAGCAGGCTGTGCCCATAACAGGGGCTGCAATACGTTTAAAAGAGAAGGTATCCAATATGGGGTTCAATCCATGAGGGTACTTGCAGCCGCTACTGTTTACACCGTGCTCGGTTTAATATGCTGCTTGTATATGGTATTTATCGGCAGCCAGCTTCCTTACTTTTTCTCAGCCTTTGCAGGACAGAGGCCGGAGGGGTGGCAGATATACTCCGAATACGCCCGCAGCGGATTTTTTGAGCTGTGCCAAATTGCTGCGATTAACCTGACATTGCTGACATTGGCAAACCTATTTTGTAAAAAACCTCAAAAGAACTATATATTAAAAACACTTAACTGCCTGCTTTCTCTGCTGACTTTGCTGTTAATTGCCGCAGCATTCAGCAAGATGGCGCTTTATATAGGAGCGTACGGGCTTTCCATACGCCGCCTGCTGCCCTGTTTATTCATGGTATTCCTTGCCGTTGTTTTTGTCGGCGTTATTGTACTGCAGAAAAGGCAGTTCTCAATTGTGCGGCTTTCAGCTTTTACAGGTACTTTGATTATGTGCGCCCTTTGCCTGCTTAATCCGGACGGTTTTGTCGCCTCCTATAATGCTGACCGTTACCTTGCGGGAACACTAAAAAGCTTTGATGTACAAATATTGTATCAGTCGGGTCCTGCGGGGATTGATCCCGCATTAAAGGTTTATTCCCGAACGGCAGATGAAGAATTAAAAGCTGAGCTTACGGAATATATATATCACCAGCAGCGGGAGAGTGCAAAAAAACTCGGACGGACACAGGACAATCTGCAGAGCATGCTAGTCCGGCAGAAAACAGCTGAGTTTGCTGAGCTGATTTCAGGGGACAGTTTTAAATCTTATGTGCCAGGCACCGAACAAAAGAACGTACTAAGGTAAATATTTGCATTATGTATACCTTCTGTCAGGATTAATGCAGAAGGTGTATTTTTGTGTATAACAATAAACCCCCGGCCATGCCGGGGGATATTTATTCGTCTTTGATACAATTCATTTATAAAAATACAATACTTTTCCTGCGCTATAAAAAGGATTTTTTCCCATATATATAGAAATATTGATGACTATATAGTAACGGAGGAGGAGAGGTTCCAAGAGAAGCATTAGGGTGAAAGACGCTGCAGATACCCTTGCTGTACATTTGGAATGTAAGATATGGAAAGCTTATATAGTCAAGTAAATATCAGCATATGGAAGAAAGAGATGATTTGCCTGGTGGGAGCAGGGGGTAAAACCTCCGCAATGTTCAGGCTGGCCAAAGAACTTTCGGGTACGGGAAAAAAGGTTCTTGTCACAACTACCACAGCTATTTATTATCCTTTAGAGAATCAAAATGTTCAAACAGTAATCGCGGATCTTTTGCTGCCGGATTTGTTTAAGAGCATAAGAAGCGGTATAACTGTTTACGGCAGGGCACTTTCTAGAGAAGGCAAGCTGCTGGGGGTTGATCCGGAATTTCTGGATACCCTTTTTTTAAAAGACATATTTGATTATATAATCGTAGAAGGAGACGGTTCAAGAGGGAGGCCTCTGAAGGCGCCTGCGGAGCATGAGCCTGTCATACCCTCCCTTGCTTCCAGAGTGCTTGGGCTGGTTGGCCTTGATTGTGTCGGAAAAAAGGTATGCCCGGAAAATGTCCACAGGACGGAAATCTTCTGCAATATAACGGGCTGCCGTGAGGGGGATATTATCGATGCAGATATTATCGGCAGATTAATCGCCCATGAAGAGGGTTTGTTCAAAGCCGTTCCTTCCCGGGCTGAACGATATGTGGTGTTAAATAAGGCAGACGGGGAAAAGGAATGGTCTGCAGCCGGCAAAATTATTCAAAGGCTTTCTGATATGGGGTATGAGCCTGACGGGATAGTAGTTACAAAATTGGGGATGTGAAAATATGATCAGCGGCATTATACTTGCATCGGGATTATCCAGGAGAATGGGTACGGACAAGCTGCTGCTTCCGGTTGGGGGAATTCCCGTAATTGAGAGGGTTATAGCAGCGGCCTCAAAATCGGAGCTTGGAGAAATTATATTAGTGTGCGGCAGCGATTCTGTGGCCGATATAGGGAAGAAATACCGGGCAAAAATTGTGGAGAATAATGCTCCTGAAACGGGGCAAAGCCATTCTGTCGGTTTGGGGGTTAAGAATTCCTGCCGGTCTGCCGAAGGTTTTATGTTTATTGCGGGGGATCAGCCCTTTCTCGATGAAAGTATTATCAATAAACTGATTGGAAAATTTTTACCGGGGCATTGCAATGCCGTAGTTCCCCTGTATAATGGAATAAAAGGAAACCCTGTGATATTTGCTTCAAAGCTGAGAAATAAGCTTATGAGCCTCTCGGGAGATTCGGGAGGGCGCGTATTGCTTGAAGAAATGAAAGAGGGAATCATTACTGTCAATTTTGCTGATGCGAAACCGGGCCTGGATATTGATACCTGGGAAGAATATGAAGCAATAACAAAGCTGGAGGGCGAAAATGGATGATATTATTATCGTAAAAGGTGCGGGGGACATTGCAACCGGAATAGGGCACAGGCTTCATAGATGCGGCTTCAGGCTGCTTCTCACCGAAATTGAGAAACCAACGGTCGTAAGGCGTTTTTCTTCCTTTGCAAATGCCGTTCTGAAAGGTGAAGCGGAAGTGGAAGGTGTCCGTGCGGTAAAAGCGGAATGTATCGAAGACATATATGAAATATGGAATAATAGCCATATACCGGTACTGTGCGACAGTGAAATGAAGATACTTGAACAGATAAAACCATTGGTGATTGTTGATGCTGTTTTGGCAAAAAGAAACACGGGAACATATAGAGGGTCGGCTCCTGTCACAATTGGCGTCGGTCCCGGATTCGAGGCGGGGGCGGACGTTGATGCCGTGGTTGAGACTAATAGAGGGCATGATTTGGGAAAGGTCATATACAAGGGAACAGCTTGCGCCGATACAGGAATTCCGGGATATATAATGGGTTATTCACAAGAACGGCTGCTTCGTGCACCGGTAACGGGTATAACAAGGAATACCCGTGAGATAGGAGATATTGTGAAGCAGGGAGATGTGGTTTCATTTGTAGATGATGAGCCGGTAAAATCCAATATAGACGGAGTAATAAGGGGGCTTATTGCAGATAACACTTATGTACAGAAGGGTTTGAAAATAGGAGATATAGACCCCAGGGGCATAAGGGAATATTGCTTTACAATATCGGACAAGTCAAGGTCGGTAGCAGGGGGAGTGCTGGAAGCAATATTAACACTCAGAAAAGAAAAGTATGGAAGGTGAGATTATGGAGTATGCGATTTTAGAGAAGCTTGCCGCAGAAGTAAAGGCAAACAGAAAGGCTGCACTTGTGACTCTGGTCGAGGAGCAGGGTTCATCACCGGGCAAAAAGGGCTTTATGATGGCTGTATTTGCTGATGGAAGCACTCTTGGCACTATAGGGGGCGGCAATCTTGAAAACAAAGCACGGGAATATGCTCTTCTCTGTATGAGTGAAGGAAAGAACAAGCTAATGGAGATGGAGCTTGATGATACCGGAGAACTCCATATGCAGTGCGGGGGCAAGGCAAATATCTTTATAAAGGTATTCAAGGCAAAAGACAGCCTGGTTATTGCGGGAGGAGGGCACATAGCCCTTGAACTGCATAAGCTTGGAAAGCTGATGGGATTTCATATTGTCATAATGGAGGACCGGGAGGAATATGGTAATAATGAACGGTTTCCCGGCTGTGAAATCCATGTGGGAGATATTGGAGAGTGCATGAGTAAATATCCCATAGATGAAGACTGCTATGTAGTCATTGTAACGAGAGGGCATGCAAGCGATGCGGATGCGCTAAGAGCAGCAATAGGAAAAGGCGCAGGTTATATTGGGATGATAGGCAGCCGACAGAAGACACAATTTGTCTTTAACAGGCTTCTCAGTGAAGGCTGTAAAAAGGAGGACCTGGAAGCCGTGTATGCACCTATCGGCTTGGGCCTTGGAGGGGACTCCCATCAGGAGATAGCATTGAGTATTATAGCTGAGATAATGCTTGTAAAAAAAGGCGGCAGCCTTAAGCATATGAGGGATTTGAGATGAGTGTTGAACAGAAACAAAAAAGAATAGAGATTGCGGCGGGCAGGGAAAAAGCAGACCTGGCAATCAAAAATGCCAGTATTGTGAATGTGTTTACAAATGAAATAATATCCGGCGATATTGCAATCCATGACAGCCTTATAGTTGGTGTCGGAGACTATTCAGGCAGGGAAGAGATTGATGCCGGCGGCATGTATGTTTGCCCGGGGCTTATTGACTGCCATGTTCATATTGAATCCAGCATGATAACTCCGGCTGAATTTGCAAGAGTTGTTTTACCTCATGGAACGACTACGATTATTGCAGATCCCCATGAAATTGCCAATGTATGCGGTGTTGAAGGAATTCATTTCATGCTGAATGAGGCCCGGAACGTGCCTATGAATATATTTTACATGATGCCTTCCTGTGTACCTGCGACTCCTTTTGAAAACAACGGAGCCGCTCTTACGGCAAGGGTAATGGAGCCCTTTGCAGGCAGCTGCCATATCCTCGGGCTTGGAGAAGTTATGAATTACCCGGGAGTACTGGCCGGGGACAGGGATATCCTGAACAAAATCGAGCTTTATGATAATGCGGTTGTAGACGGACATTCCTCGGGATTATCGGAGCATGAGCTTTGTGCATACAAGGCTGTTGGTGTGCTGACCAACCATGAATGCACAAATATTGATGAGGTCATCGCACATCTGAGGCTTGGCATGTATGTGCAGATAAGAGAGGGCTCAGCCGCCAGAAACCTTGAGGACATTATATCAGGGCTTATTGAACGGGACGTTCCTCTGAACCACTGCCTGTTTTGCACTGACGACAAGCACCTGGAGGATATTTCCAGGGAAGGCCATATAAGCTGCAATGTAAAAAAGGCAATCAGCCTGGGTGTAGACCCTATTGAAGCAATAAAAATGGCAACAATAAATCCGGCCAAGTGCTACCATTTAAAGCGCTTAGGAGCTATAGCCCCCGGATATTCGGCTGATTTGCTTATTCTGTCCGATTTAAACAGCTTTGATATTGAAAAGGTGCTTTTCCGCGGATCGGTTGTTTGTGAAAAGGGGAAAAAGCCTGATATAAGCAGAATCATAGATGACCCAAATGTATTAAACACAGTAAGAATCCCTAACTTATCCCCTGAACACCTGAAAATAAAAATTAAAGGTGATAAGGCAAATGTTATAACCATCATCCCGAATCAGCTGATTACAAAAAAAGAAAGGCTTGCAGTGCCCAAGGACAACGGAAACAATTTCATACCGGATGAGGTGTTTTCAAAAATTGCTGTTGTGGAGCGGCACAAAGCCACGGGAAACATAGGGCTTGGAATTGTAAAAGGCTTTGGTATCAGGAATGGTGCCATAGCATCCACTGTTGCCCATGATTCCCATAATCTTATCATAATCGGCGATAACGATGCTGACATGCTCCTGGCTGCGAAAGTACTGAAGGAAGCTAACGGAGGTTATACCGTTGTAAGCGGCGGAGAGGTAACAGGTACGCTGCCGCTGCCCATAGCCGGCCTTATGAGTGACAGAGATTCATTTTTTGTGGAAAACAAGCTGTCCGGCATGATAGAGTCAGCAAAAAGCCTTAAAATACCTGACGGAATTGATCCCTTCGTAACCCTGTCATTTCTTGCGCTGCCGGTCATCCCCGAGTTAAGGGTAACGGATAGGGGCCTCTTTGATGTTGGAAGCTTCAGTTTTATTGATATATAGCTGCTTGCAAAATAAACGGATAAAAGGAAGTGCCTTTTATGAGTGAAGATATGGACTTGATAATCAAGAATGGGACAATCATTACTGCTTCGGAGTCATATAAAGCTGATATTGCTGTGAAAAACGGCAGGATTGCGATGATTTCGGGGAATATACAGGCAGCAGGTGAAAGGGTTGTTGATGCCGCCGGCAAATTGGTACTGCCGGGTGCCATTGATGCTCACGTGCATCTGGAGCTGCCTGTCGGAGAAACCGTCTCGGCGGACAGCTACGAATCCGGTACACGGGCTGCTGCCTGTGGGGGTACGACGATGGTATTCGACTTCGTTACCCAGGAGAAAGGCATGGGTCTTGTGGAAACAGCAGACAGCAGGCTGGGATATGTTGCGTCCCGGGCTTGTGTTGATTATGCCTTCCATATTGCCGTTACCGACCTGACCGATAAAGTCCTTGATGAGTTCAAGGCTTCTGTAGAGTTCGGAGTGCCAAGCTTCAAGCTGTATATGGTTTACAAAGATATGATGGTGGATGACGGGGTAATAGCCGATGCTTTGGTAAGGTCAAAGGAGACGGGTGCCTTGGTTGCCGTACATGCGGAAAACCCATACATTATTGACAGAAGAATAAAGAAGCTGCTGTCACAGGGGAAAACATCGGCATGGTATCATTATGAAAGCCGGCCCGAGTTCGTAGAAGCAGATGCGGTAAGGAGAATGGTCTATCTTGCCAGAACCTTCGATGCTCCCCTGTACATCGTGCATCTGGCAAGCAGGGAAGGCTTGGAGGAAGTTTCAGGAGCCAGGGACGAAGGCTTTGAAATATATGCGGAGACCTGCCCCCAGTACCTGAATTTCAACAATGAAGTGTATAAGAGAGAGGATGGCAGGAATTTCGTATGCTCTCCTTCCATTAAGGGGGAGGACAGCCGGAGGGCATTGTGGGAAGGCCTGAGAAGAGGATATATTTCAACGGTTGCCACAGACCACTGCCCTTTCCAGTCTTATGAAAAGGATTGGGGCAAGGACGATTTCACAAAGATTCCCAATGGCTGCATGGGAGTTGAGAACATGTACCCCTACATGTTAAGTGAGGCAAATAAAGGGAACATTACCTTCAATAAGGCAGTAGAGGTTTGTTCCGCCAATGCAGCAAGGATTTTCGGCTGCGCTCCGCAAAAGGGAACTTTAGCTGTGGGCAGCGATGCTGATATAGTTATATATGATCCGGAAAAGAAATTTATTGTGACTAGAGAAAACATGCATTCCGATGTAGACTACACCATATGGAAAGACTGTGAAATGAGCGGCTATCCCGTTATGACCTTCTCCCGGGGCAGACTGGTGTATGAGGAGGGCTCCTTTTTGGGAGAGCCCGGATGGGGCAAATTTGTGAAGTGTTTTAGGAAGTAAGGATTATAGAAGAGGACACGGGGACGTTTCGAGGACACGGGGACGTTTCTCCTGTCCCGCTTTTAGCGGGACAGGAGAAACGTCCCCGTGTCCTCGAAACGTCCCCGTGTCCTCCCTCGAACCTCGAACCTCGTACCCGAAAAATGCTTAGCATTTTTATTGACAGAATTTACTAAACATTCTATAATTATATTGACTAGACAATCAAATTTTTCTCAATATGTTCATATGGAAATTATAAAGATATTAGATAGTAGGGGAGATGCAGATGGAAGAAATAAGAAAGCTGGTTAGCCAATTCAAAAAGCTTGACAGCAATGCTATGTGCAACAATGATTTTCTTTTAACATGGGAAAAAACCGATGATGAGATTCATGCAGTATTCCAGGCGGCGGAAATACTCCGCAAAATGAGGGAGAACAATATATCTCCCAGGATATTCGACAGCGGGCTTGCAGTATCTCTGTTCAGGGACAATTCAACAAGAACCAGGTTCAGCTTCAGCAGCGCATGCAATCTGCTGGGCCTTACCGTACAGGATTTGGATGAAGGGAAGTCCCAGATAGCTCATGGGGAAACAGTGCGGGAGACTGCAAACATGATTTCCTTTATGGCTGATGTTATCGGTATCCGCGACGATATGTATATCGGCAAGGGCAATACATATATGAGGGAGGTTTCCAAAGCCGTACAAACAGGATATGAAGAGGGAGTCCTGGAGCAGAGGCCGACCCTGGTGAATCTGCAGTGCGACATAGATCATCCTACACAGTGTATGGCCGATATGCTTCACTTAATAAACTATTTCGGCGGTGTGGAAAACCTTAAGGGCAAAAAGATAGCCATGACATGGGCATATTCTCCTTCCTACGGCAAGCCTTTGTCAGTGCCCCAGGGGGTAATAGGCCTGATGACAAGAATGGGAATGGATGTGACTTTGGCTCACCCGGAAGGCTATGAACTGCTGTCAGACGTTGAGGATATAGCAAGAGCAAACGCCGCAAAATCAGGAGGGAAATTTTCCAAGACCAATTCAATGAAGGAAGCCTTTGCAAATGCCGATGTGGTATATCCCAAAAGCTGGGCTCCCTATGCCGCAATGGAGAAGAGGACGAATCTCTATGGAGAAGGAAAGTTTGATGAAATCAAAGCTCTTGAAAAGGAACTCCTTGCCCAGAACGCCGGGCATAAGGACTGGGAATGCACAGAAGAAATGATGAAGCTTACAAAGAACGGTAAAGCCCTGTATTTGCACTGCCTGCCTGCTGATATTACCGGAGTCAGCTGCAAGGAAGGGGAAGTTGCCGCATCTGTGTTTGACCGGTATCGTACACCTTTATATAAACAGGCCGGTTATAAGCCGTACATTATTGCTGCGATGATATTCCTGAGCAAGGTCAAAAATGTGCCTGAGACCTTTGAAATGCTGATGGATTCAAATTACCCCAGGTTCTCCGGGAAATAAACCGGCAAAAAATAGATAAGGTATATTTTTAACGAAAATCGAGGTACTGTTATGTCTAATGAAGTTACAAACAAAATACTGGACGCAGCTCTTGAAATAGTTGCGCAGAATAAAATAAGCGGCACGAGGATGCATTTGATTGCAAAGGAGGCAGGGGTGGTACAATCCAACGTGCATTATTATTACCCTACCAAAAATGACCTGATGATTGCATTGCTGGACAGAATCCAGGAGAGATTCACCGAGAAAAGGATGAGTTCAGTGGATCTGGAGAAAAAGTCTTTTGAAGAAAATCTCCGGGGGCTTTTTCATGAGAAGAAGGATGACATATATAACCACAAAAAAATTGATTATGTGCAGTTTGATTTCTGGGTACAGGGAACCGCAAACCCTGAAATAAGGGAAAAATTCATAGGCGCTTTTAATATATGGAGAAGTAACATAACAGAGGTATTGAATCAGATGCCGGGTTTTCCGGAATGTAAATCTGAGCAATGTGCAATGCTTCCGTATTTGTTAGTTTCCATAATGATGGGAGCATCTATGCAGTATCTTATTGATGAAGGTAAATTCAATCTGGACGCTTATTTTGATGCAGCAGAAAATATGATACTTAATTTCGTTAAATAGAGCAAATAAGGCAGGTGATGCACTTGATCAGCTTCAAGGTGAACGGAAGGGCAGTAAATGTACGGGAAGGAACCAATCTGTTGAAATACCTTCGGGAGGAAGAAAGGCTGACATCTGTTAAAAATGGCTGTGACAGCGGGGTATGCGGCAGCTGTACGGTTTTGATAGACGGTAAGGCAGCAAGGTCATGTACACTGAAGGCCGATAAGCTGCAGGGCAGGGAAGTGCTTACTGTCGAAGGGCTTGACGGAAAAGAAAAAGAAGTGTATTCAAATGCTTTTGCTGAAGCGGGGGCCGTACAATGCGGCTTCTGTACCCCGGGAATGATGTTGGCTTCAAAGGCGCTGCTTGATAAAAACCCGGATCCTTCTGAAGAAGAAATAAAGAAGGCAATCAGGAATAATATCTGCAGATGCACAGGCTATGTGAAGATTGTCAAGGCAATAAGGCTTGCTGCCGAAGCTTTAAGGGAATCAAAGCATATCAGCTTGAGTACATGCAGTTCCAATATCGGACAGAATTGGCGCAGGGTAGATGCCATACAGAAGGCACTGGGCGAAGCAACTTACTGTGATGATGTTTTCATGGAGGATATGCTTTATGTTTCTGTTCTGAGGGCAATGAAGCCCAGGGCAAGGGTGCTGTCCGTCGATACAGACGCGGCCAAAGCCCTGGAAGGGGTGAAGGCTGTCCTGACAGCAGAGGACATACCGGGAGAAAATTATCAGGGGTATATTTTCAAGGATTGGCCCACCTTTGTACCTGTGGGAGAAATGACCCGCTATGCAGGAGATGCCGTAGCAGCGGTTGCCGCTGAAACTAAAGAACTGGCGGAAGCTGCAATAAGGCTTATTAATGTGACCTATGAAGAAATGGAGCCTGTTACCGACGCAAAATATGCCATGAGGAGCGATGCGCCGAAAATTCATGAGAAGGGCAATATTTTAAGCAGGACTTATGTAAAAAGGGGAAATCCCGAAAAAGCAATGGCAGAGTCCAAGTATGTGGTGAAGAACACCTACAGGACGCCTCCCGTTGACCATGCCTTTATTGAGCCTGAAAGCGCGGCAGCCTTTTATGAGGTCGATGTTCTGACAGTGTATGCCGCTACCCAAAGCATCACCCACGACCATCATGAGTTATGCCGTGTTCTGGGATTGCCTCATGACAAGGTAAGAGTGATTCTGCAAAATGTAGGCGGCGGCTTCGGAGGCAAGGAGGACTTGAGCGCCCAGCATTATGCAGCTTTGGCCGCCTTTTATACAAAGAAGCCATGCAAATACACTTTTACCAGGGAAGAAAGCCTGTTATGCCATCCAAAACGGCACGGTATGGAACTGGAGGTTGCAACAGGCTGTGATGAACGGGGAATGCTGACCTTCATGACTGCAAGGATAATAGCCGACACAGGCGCTTATGCGTCTTTGGGGACTGCGGTTCTGGAGCGGGCATGTACTCATGTCTGCGGTCCATACAGTATCCCCAATGTGGAACTGGAGGGCTTCTGTGTATATACCAACAATGCCCCGGCAGGCGCATTCAGAGGCTTTGGAGTGCCTCAGTCCAATTTTGCGGGAGAGGCCAACATGGATCAGCTGGCAGACCTGGCAGGCATCGACAGGTGGGAGTTTCGCTACAGAAATGCCGTAGAACCGGGGATGGTGCTGGCAAACGGCCAGGTATGCGGCGATGATACAGCTGTCAAGGAAACACTCCTTGCAGTCAGGGATGAATACTACCGGAGCAGATATGCAGGAATAGCATGCGCTTTTAAGAATACAGGGATAGGAGTAGGCTTGCCTGATGTCGGGCGCTGCCGTATAAGAATAAAAGAGGGCAAGGTTGTTGTATATTCTGCCGCCTCCTGCATAGGGCAGGGACTGGCTACCGTAATGATTCAGATAGTGTCTGAAACCCTCGGTATTGACGGATCTGACATAATTTTCAGTCAGCCGGATTCCTTATTGTGTCCCGACTCGGGAGCAACAACAGCCTCAAGGCAGACTCTTTTTACCGGTGAAGCCTGCCGACGGGCTGCACTCAAGTTGAAGGCGGCATTGGCGGAAAAAACTCCGGAAGAGTTGGAAGGTGTAGTTTTTGAAGGTGAATATAGTGGGGTTACTGATCCGATAAATTCAAGCAGGGAAAATCCTGTAAGCCATGTGGCATACAGCTATGCCACACATTTAGCAATACTCGATGCCGAAGGCAGGATTGCAAAAATAGTGGCGGCCCATGACATTGGCAGGGCGATAAACCCTTTAAATATCGAAGGACAGATCGAGGGGGGCGTAGTAATGGGCCTTGGCTCGGCATTGAGGGAAAGGCTGATATATGAAGGAGGAATTTTAAAATCCAGGTTCGGAACCCTTGGCTTGCTGAGGGCGGACGAAATACCTGAAATAGATGTAAAAATCATAGAAAAGAATCAATCAGAGCTGGCCTACGGTGCAAAAGGGATTGGAGAGATATCACTGATTCCGGTGGCTGCTGCCGTAGCTTCAGCCTATCAAAGGTTTGACGGCATCAGAAGGTTTGAACTCCCCCTGGAGGGAACCCCTTATGATAGAAAGAAGGTGGAGGAATGAGCAAGGTATTAAAGCTGAAATGCGTCAAGTGCGGAAGAGAATACAATGAAGCTGAGATACTTTATACGTGCCGTGATTGCGGCATAGATGGAATCCTGGACGTTGAACTGGATTATGACAGTATCAGGAAGGAATTGACCCGGGAATATCTGAAAAACAACAAGGATTATTCCCTGTGGCGCTATCTTCCCGCAATACCTTTGGAGAAAACCGGCGGAATACAGCCCCTTCAAGTGGGATGGACACCTCTGTACAATATAAAGTCCCTTTCAAAGGAAACAGGACTGAGCAGTTTTTTTCTCAAGGATGACTCCAGAAATCCCACAGCTTCGTTAAAGGACAGGGCAAGTGCAGTGGGAGTGGCAAAGGCTGTGGAGCTTGGAAGGAATGTCATGTGCGCGGCTTCAACGGGAAATGCGGCTTCTTCCTTGTCAGGATTTGCAGCGGTTGCCGGGATTAAGACCTATATATTTGTGCCGGAAACAGCTCCGGAGGCTAAGGTGACACAGCTTTTGATATACGGCTCCAATGTATTCCTTGTAAAAGGCACCTATGATGAAGCGGTTGAGCTTTGCTTCAAGGCTGCCGAAGAATTCGGCTGGTACAACAGAAGCTGTGCAATCAACCCATACCTGGTGGAAGGCAAGAAGACAATCTCATACGAAATCTGCGAACAGCTGGACTGGAAGGCTCCCGATATAGCTGTGGTGGCCGTGGGGGACGGCTGCACCATAGGAGGGGTATGGAAGGGCTTCAAGGAGTGCTTTGAGCTTGGACTCATTGACAAGTTCCCCAAAATAGTAGGGGTTCAGGCGGAAAACTCAAATCCGGTTACAAGGGCTTTTAATAAGAAAACTTATGAATTTGAATACAGAGTGCCTGATACCTTGGCGGACAGTATTTCGGTAGGGATACCCCGGAACGGCATCAAAGCCTTGAACGCCCTGCACGAATCAGGGGGGTACATGGTGGATGTATCCGATGAGGAAATACTTGCAGCAATGAAAATACTGGCGCAAAAAACGGGGGTTTTCGGAGAACCTGCCGGGGTAACAAGCTTTGCAGGAATTATGAAGATGAAAGAGCTTGGGCTTTTAAAAGGTGATGAAAAGGTAGTAAGCATAGTCAGCGGAAGCGGGCTGAAGGACATAAAGAGTGCAGTGAAAGCTGCGGGAAAAGCAAACCATGTGGAACCTGACCTGAATGATCTGAAACGAATTGTGCACATTTAAGGCGTTCCCGTAATAGTAAATTTAAATTGTAAATAAGCTTAGGAGGGGAAAAAATGAGAAAGCTCATTGATTTTACAATCAACGAAAAAGGGCTTGAAAAGGCGGTGCAGAACGTAAAGGAAAGAAACATAGTTATTCCGACTTTTGCCCAGATGAAGGATCCCGACAAGATACCCGCAAAGGTAAAGGAAAAATTGAAGAACACAGGCTTGTGGGATGTGGATCCTATCAACCTTTTCAGAATATCCTGGAAGAACGAGCCCGTCAAGCACGGCGGACTGTATAATAAATTGCCTAATTATATAGAAATTCCAAGGGAGATTTCAGGGGTTAAAGCCAGAATATTTGCTATGGCGGGCAAGTTCTTTCCTACAGGGGCACACAAGGTAGGTGCAAGCTTCGCATGCCTGGTTCCCCGACTGGTCACCGGACAGTTTGACCCTACCTACCATCAGGCAGTCTGGCCTTCCACAGGCAACTACTGCAGGGGGGGAGCATATAACTCGACGCTGCTTGGCTGCAGCTCCATAGCAATACTGCCTGAGAACATGAGCAAAGAACGTTTTGAATGGCTCAAGACAGTTGCCGGTGAGGTTATTGCCACACCGGGCTGCGAAAGCAATGTAAAGGAAATATATGACAAGACCTGGGACTTGAGAAGGACCAGGGACAATGTTGTTATACTCAACCAGTTCGGCGAGTTGGGCAACCACTTATGGCACTATGAGGTAACAGGCCATGCAATGGAAGACATAATCAATGCTGAGGCAGGTTCAAAAGGAAAAGTGGCGGGGGTATGCCTGACTTCAGGCTCGGCAGGAACGCTGGGTGCGGGAGATTTCATAAAGGATCGGTACCCAAATGCAAAACTTGCGGTAGGAGAAGCACTGCAGTGTCCCACACTACTCAGTAACGGCTTTGGAGACCACAGGATAGAGGGAATAGGTGACAAGCACGTGCCGTGGATTCATAATGTAAAGAATACCGATATGGTTATAGCAATAGATGATAATGACAGTTTGGGTTTGTTCCGCCTCTTCAATGAACCGGCAGGACAGGAATATCTGAAATCCCTGGGCATAAGGGATGAGGTTGTAGAAAAGCTGTCCTGGGTAGGAATTTCAGGGGCTGCAAACATCATATCATGTATCAAGTTTGCTAAATACTATGAGCTTGCAGAAAATGATATAGTAATGACAGTACTCACAGATTCAGCAGAGATGTACCAGTCAAGGCTTATGGAGATGGAAGAAGCAAGGGGAAGAAAGTACTCCAATGTTGATGCAGCTATAGACCATAACAGGTATGTATTGGCACTGGGTACAGATACCATGGAAGAGCTGACCTACCAGAGCAGGAAACGTATTCATAACCTGAAATACTACACCTGGATCGAGCAGCAGATGTATGACCTGGATGAGCTGAATGAACAGTGGTACGACTATGACAACTACTGGGGAAGGCTGCACAAAATGGCGCCTGAGCTTGACAGCTTGATAGAGGAATTCAACAAAAGAACCGGTTTAGGATATTAGGAGGGCATGAAATGTCGTATGATTTTAAACAAATACTTGAGCTTGCAGAGAAATACAAACCGCAGATGTCCAAATTTCTGAGGGATATGATAGCAATTCCAAGCGAAAGCTGCGGTGAAAAAGAGGTTATCGGTAGGATTGCCGAGGAAATGAGGGCTGTCGGTTTTGACAAGGTAGAGTTAGATCCCATGGGCAACATAATGGGCTATGTAGGGCACGGCAAACACCTGATAGCCATGGATGCCCATATAGATACAGTAGGGGTCGGAAATATCAAAAATTGGGAGTTCGATCCGTACAAGGGCTATGAGAATGACGAGATAATCTTTGGCAGAGGTGCCAGCGACCAGGAAGGCGGTATGGCCGCAATGGTATACGCCGGTAAGATAATCAAGGACCTGAAGCTGGAGGATGATTTCACATTGCTGATTACGGGTACTGTACAGGAAGAGGATTGTGACGGCTTATGCTGGCAGTATATCATTAAGGAAATGAATATCCGCCCGGAATTCGTGGTCCTGACTGAACCCACCTCCTGCCGTATATACAGGGGGCACAGGGGCAGAATGGAAATCAAGGTGGCAACCCAGGGTGTAAGCTGCCACGGCTCTGCTCCGGAAAGGGGCGACAACGCCATATATAAGATGGCTCCTATACTCATGGAATTGAAAGAGCTGAATGAAAGGCTCATCAGCCATCCGTTCCTGGGCAAAGGAACCCTGACAGTATCTGAAATATTCCATACATCTCCGTCAAGATGTGCAGTGGCGGACAGCTGCTGGATTTCGGTAGACAGAAGGCTGACAGCGGGAGAAAGCGGAGAGTACGCTCTTAATCAGATCAGGGAGCTTCCTTCGGTCAAAGCAGCTAAAGCTGAGGTGACAATGTATCCATACAGCAGGCCCTCCTATACGGGGCTGGAATATCCCACAGAAGCGTATTTCCCCACCTGGTTCATAGAAGAGGACCATCCCGTATGCAGTACCTTGCTGGAAGCATACAAAGGACTTTTCGAGGATGAGCCGGTATTGGACAAGTGGACATTCTCCACAAACGGAGTTTCAATAATGGGTAAATACGGCATACCTTGCATAGGCTTTGGACCGGGTCATGAAGATCAGGCCCATGCCCCAAATGAAAAGACCTGGAAGGACGAATTGGTGAAAGCCGCTGCCATGTATGCGGCAATTCCCTCGCTCTATGTAAAAAAGTATGCTGATAAAATGCCGAAAACCACTGAGAATCTGGCTGATTAACATACTGTGCCATTGAGATCATATATGGTACTTGAATAGGAGGAGAAGAATGAGTGATAGAATGAGGCTGATACCTTTTGAGAAGATGCTTTCCTGGGTGTTGTCCGAATTAAAGGAAAAGGACTCAATTTTCGGTATCCACAAAAGCAAATTTTACAAAAATAAAAGCGGAAGCTTCACCGAGTTGTTTGGAGAAAAGCTGGCGACCCCTTTGGGCCCTGCAGCAGGACCCAATTCGCAGCTGGCGCAGAATATTGTGGCTGCGTATTTGACAGGCTGCCGTTTCATTGAGTTGAAAACGGTACAAAAGCTTGACGGAGAAGATTTGCCCGTATCCAAACCATGCATATATGCCCAGGATGAATGCTACAACGTAGAATGGTCTACTGAATTAAGGGTTCCTGATGCATATAATGAGTATATCAAGGCATGGTTCTTGCTGCATGTTCTTATGAAGGAGCTTGGATTAAGCGAAAAAAGGGACTTCATGTTCAACATGAGTGTAGGCTATGACCTGGAGGGCATTAAGTCCCCTAAAATGGACGCATATATAGAAGGGATGCGCAATGCAGCCAATACGGATATATGGAAGGAATGCAGGAAAGTACTGCTTTCCGCCATGAATCAATTTACTCATTTCACAAGGGAAGACCTGGATATGATTTCTCCTGTGGTCTGCCCTTCCATTACACTTTCTACGCTGCATGGATGCCCGCCCCAGGAAATCGAAAGAATAGCAAATTATTTTCTGAAGGAAAAGAAGCTGCATACTTTTGTAAAGATGAACCCGACACTTCTCGGCGAAAAGTTTGTCAGGGATACCCTGGATGCAATGGGATATGGGTATATAACCCTGAACGGGCACCACTTCATTCATGATTTGCAGTTCCCGGATGCCGTGGCAATGCTGAAGCGCCTAAAAGCCCTTGCAAGAGAACTAAATCTGGAGATAGGGGTAAAATTGACAAATACACTGCCGGTTAAGATTCTCAACCAGGAGCTGCCGGGAGAAGAAATGTATATGTCGGGAAGATCACTGTATGCCCTTTCAATTTCTCTTGCAAGCAAGCTGGCAAAGGAATTCAACGGAGATTTGCATATCTCCTATTCCGGCGGAATTGATTTCTTTAATATCGACAAGGTAATGGAAGCCGGAGTAAGGCCTATAACCTTTGCAACCACGATACTGAAGCCGGGAGGCTATGAAAGGATAAACCAGTTGGGCCACAAGGCGGAAGGGCTGCAGAAGAGAATGGCTGCGGGTATTGACATCGCAAAAATAAGCAGCCTTGCTGAGAACGCGTTAACAGATAAGCATCACCTTAAAGAGTTGAGACCCGTTAACAGCAGGAAACTGACCTCAGAGCTTCCTTTATATGACTGTGCCGTATCTCCCTGTGCAATGGGCTGCCCCATTAACCAGCAGATACCTCAGTATGTTGCTCTGGTGGGAGAAGGCAAATATGATGAAGCCTTTGAAGTAATAGTAAGCGATAATGCTTCTCCGGCAATCACAGGCTCAATCTGCGACCATCAATGCCAGTACAAGTGTACCCGCTTGGATTATGACGAATCGGTTCTTATCAGGGAAATGAAGAAAACAGCAGCCCTCAAGGCGCAGGATAAGTATACCGCCGGTATCAGGCCGGCAGAAATCAGAAGCAATAAAAAAGCGGCAATAGTGGGTGCAGGGGCTGCGGGACTTGCAACTGCTCTGTTCCTAAGGAGAAACGGAATGGAAGCTGTTGTAATGGATAAGAGGGAAAGGCCTTACGGTGTAGTTGAATATGTGATTCCTGAGTTCAGGATATCCTCTGATATGGTCAGAAAGGATCTTGAGCTTGTCAAAAGGAGCGGAGTGGGATTCAAGCTTGGCATTAATGAAAACTTCAGCGTCGAAGCTTTGAAGAAGGAATATGATTACGTTGTGCTGGCAATAGGCGCTTGTAAGCCCGGACAGATATCCCTTGAGGAGGGAGCGGAAAAGACGGTAAATGCAATATCCTTCCTGGAGAATTACAAAGCACAAAAGGGAAATATGAAATTAGGAAGCCATGTATGTGTCATAGGCGGAGGAAATGTGGCTATGGATGCGGCAAGGGCAGCAAAGAGGGTTCCCGGAGTGGAATCGGTATCCATAGTATACAGGAGGACAAAGGCGCTCATGCCGGCAGACCGTGAGGAAATACATCTTGCTGCTTCCGAAGGAGTATTATTCAGGGAACTGCTTTCGCCGGCAGCATATAAAGAAGGAAAGCTTGTATGTGAAGTAATGGCTCTGGGGGACAGGGATTCTTCCGGCAGGAGAAGCCCCGTGCCAACAGGAGAGAAAATTACCCTTGATGCCGATACGGTAATTGTTGCCGTAGGTGAACAGGTTGACAGCATATTTCTTGCAAAAAACGGAATAGAACTGGATTCAAAAGGTTTTCCAAAGGTCAGCTCTGCCTGTGAGACAAATATACCCGGGGTATATGTGGCCGGAGATGCTAAAGCCGGGCCCGCAACCATTGTCAGAGCAATAGCCGACGGAAAGGCGGCTGCAAAGGATATATTGAGCAAGGAAGGCTTGAAGGCTGATTTTGAAAAGAAGGTATTACCCGTGGATGAGAAGATTCTTTATGAAAGGAAAGGGATATTGAATAATCCCGTATATAGTGATAAGGAAGCTGAAAGATGCCTCTCCTGCGAAAATATATGCGAGTTGTGTGTTGATGTGTGTCCAAACAGGGCAAATGCAGTGATATTTGTTGACGAAGGCTTTGCCTCCGGGCATCAGGTTATACATCTGGACGGTATGTGCAACGAGTGCGGCAACTGCGGAATATTCTGCCCCCATGAAGGAAACCCGTACAAGGATAAGGTTACGGTTTTCTGGAATGAGGAAGATTTCAGGGACAGCAACAATAAGGGCTTCCTGGTAACCGATATGGCAGCGTGCAAATGCCTTGTACGGACAGAGGAAGGTCAAATAGTAAACTATGCATTAGGGCAGGAAAATGGTGTGTCCAAAGAGATGGCTGCAATCATAAAGGCCTGCATCGGTAAGTATTCATTTATGCTGTAGATAGCACATAAGAAGAATGCGACTTAAAATCAAGGGTTTGCAAAGTACTCCGACTGTAGGGGAAGTATGTTCTCCTCACTTTCCAAAGCCGGCAAAATCACTGGCACGGGTCCCATCTCTGCGAGTCCGTCTGGTTATTTTGCTTGGAAGCCTTCCCGTTCCGAGGTCGGTGGAAAGTTTCGTCGAATATAGCTTCCCCACGTCGGCATTTACATATCCTTCATATACAAGGCTAGTGCTCTGAAGGCTGAATGCGAACTTCAGACACGCCGCATTATTCTTAAATACCGGTACAAATAAGTTATTTGGGGGACTTGAAATATGAGTCAGAAGCTTTTGAAAAACATTGACCTGATAGTCACCTTCAACGACAGGGAGGAGACCTTTGAACACTGCGACATACTGATTGACGGGACTGCAATCAGGGAGATAGGCAGCGGACTTGACACTGCGGGAGATGCTGAAGTGATAGACTGCAGCGGATTAACCGCACTGCCGGGCTTTGTCAATACCCACCATCATCTCTATCAGACCTTGTTCAGAGGTATAAAGGAAGTACAGGAGAAGCCCCTATTCCCGTGGCTGGTGGGATTATATGAGTTCTGGAAGAACATAACCCCGGAAGCTGTTTATTACGGAGCGCTGGTGGGATTTGCAGAGTTATTGCGCACCGGCTGCACTCTGACCTCCGATCATCACTATGTATTCCCGAAGAACCAGCCGGGAACACTCATTGATGACCAGATAAGGGCGGCAAGGGAAATCGGCATAAGGTTCCATGCCACAAGGGGCTCCATGGCCCTGGGCAGGGATATGGGCGGGCTGCCTCCCATGGAGGTTGTACAAGCTGAGGAAGCAATACTTGCCGACAGCGAAAGGCTTATAAACAAATATCATGACAGCAGCCCTTATTCAATGCAGAGGATAGCCTTGGCACCTTGTTCCCCCTTTTCGGTGACCAGGGAGCTTATGGTGCAGACGAAGGAACTGGCAAGGGAGAAGGGGGTCATGCTTCATACACATCTGGCAGAGACACTTGACGAGGAGAAATTCTGCCTGGAGCGTTACGGCAGGAGGCCTTTTGAGCTGATGGAGGACCTGGAATGGGTGGGGGATGATGTATGGTTCGCCCATGGCATTTATTTGAATGATGGAGAAATAAAAAGGCTTCAGGGCTCAGGCATAGCCCACTGCCCCTCCTCAAATATGAAACTCTCAAGCGGCATATGCAGGACAACGGAAATAATCCGTGCAGGAGGGAAGCTTTCCATAGCTGTAGACGGAAGCGCAAGCAATGACGGTTCAAATATGTGGGAGGAAGTAAGAAGGGCTTACCTTCTTAACCACCTGAAATACGGCACTGACGGGCTTACAGCGTACCAAGTACTCAGAACGGCTACAAGGGGCGGTGCAGAGGTGTTGGGACGGGATGACACAGGATGCCTGGATATAGGTAAAGCGGCGGATATAGTGCTGTTCAACCTGAAAGGCATCGAATACTCCGGCTGCCATGACCCGCTGGTATCTCTCATATGCCTTGGGAATTCCAGTATGGTTGACATGACTGTTGTCAACGGCAGAGTCGTAGTTAAGGACGGAAAGCTGACGACAATTGATTCTGACCGGGTGGCATCAGATGCGCATAAAACAGCTGTTGAAATAGTGAAGAGGCAAAGAAACAGCATAAGAAACCACTGAATAAGGAGGGGGAAAAATGATATTAGTAGGAAACGGCAGAGTAATCACAAGAGATGATGACATTCCAATCATCGAAAACGGATGTATTGCCATAGACGGCAATAAGATAGCGGAATTGGGGCTGACCTCGGAGCTTAAGGAGAAATACAGCGGGGCAAGGTTCATTGATGCCAAAGGCAAGCTAATAATGCCGGGTTTTATTAACACCCACATGCATTATTACAGTACCTTCGCCAGGGGTATGTCCAACGACAGCCCGCCGGCCACAAAGTTCTCCGAGATATTGAAGGGCTTGTGGTGGAGGCTTGACAAGGTACTGACCCTTGAGGATGTGTATTACAGCGCCGTGGGCCCGATGATTGAACAGGTAAAATGCGGAGTGACCACAGTTATTGACCATCATGCAAGCCCTTATGCCGTAAAAGGAAGCCTGTTCAAAATAGCAGAGGCGGCAGAACACATAGGCATCCGAAGCAACCTGTGCTACGAAACCTCAGACCGTGACGGTGAGAAGATTGCCGAAGAAGGTATTGCGGAAAATGTGGAATTTATAAAGTACTGCAGCAATAAAAAGGATGATATGCTTAAAGGAATGTTCGGCCTTCATGCATCCATGACCATTTCGGAAAAAACACTGGACAAATGCCTGGATGCCATAAGCGGCCTTGATACGGGTTTTCACGTACACTGTGCCGAGGGAATTGAGGATTTGGAGGATTCGAGGGCAAGATATGGGAAAGGGGTTATCGAAAGGTGGTACGATTCAGGGGTACTGGGGAGTAAGACCATAGCTGTGCACTGCATCCACATATCGGAAAAAGAAATGGATATGCTGAAGGAAAAGGACACAATAGTGGTCCATAATCCCGAATCCAATATGGGGAATGCGGTAGGTGCTTCACCGGTGCCGGAGATGTTCGGCAAGGGAATTCTTCTTGGTTTGGGGACTGACGGATATACAGCGGATATGATGGAATCCTACAAGGTAGGAAATATAATTCATAAGCATGTAAAAGGGGATTCAAATGTTGCCTGGGGTGAGATTCCCGCAATGCTGTTTGCAAACAACAGGAAAATAGTTGAGAGGTTTATTGATGGACAGGTGGGAATCCTGAAAGCCGGAGCAATGGCTGATGTGATAATAGTTGATTATAATCCGCCTACACCTATAAACGAAGGCAATATAAACGGCCATCTGTTGTTTGGAATAAACGGGCGTTTTGTTGATACAACGATTGTGAACGGCAGAATTCTGATGGAAGACAGAAAACTGGTAAATATTGATGAAGAGAGAATGATGGCAAGAAGCCGTGAATTGGCAAGGGAAGTATGGAAGCGCTTTTAAATCATGAAAAATCTGTATGATTGAAGGTGGAAAAATGGCTTTCGAAATAGTGGGGAAAAGAACGATTAGAAAAGATGCGTTTGCCAAAGTGACAGGCAGGGCGAAATATGCCGATGACTTTTTCGAAGGGGATATGCTTGTGGGGAAGGTATTGAGAAGCCCTTATGCCCATGCAATTGTAAAACGTATCAATACAAGCAGGGCAAAGGCTTTGCCCGGGGTTGAGGCTGTATTTACCTATGAAGATCTGCCTAAGCTGAAATATGCAACGGCAGGCCATCCCTGGTCCTTGGAACCGGATCACAGGGATGCGGCGGACAGGTTGATACTTACAGACAAAGCCAGGTATGTAGGTGACGGTATTGCGGCTGTTGTAGCTTCCGATGCATTTACAGCGGAAAAGGCTCTTAAGCTGATTGAGGTGGAGTATGAGGTACTTCCCTTTGTACTTGACCCTGAGAAGGCAATGCTGCCCGGCGCACCGGTGATTCATGAGGAAAAGCCGGATAATATTTTGGGGGATGCAAGCGAAGAGATAGGAGATATTGAAGAGGATTTCGGAAAAGCTGACCATATATTTGAAGGGGTTTATGAAACAAGTATTGTACAGCACTGCCATCTTGAGATTCAAAGCGCATATGCCTATGCGGATGCTGACGGAAGGATAGTCATTGTTTCTTCAACACAGATTCCGCATATAGCCAGGAGGATTGTCGCTCAAGCTCTTGGCATGCCCTGGGGAAAGGTCAGAATTATCAAACCATACATAGGAGGAGGCTTTGGGAACAAGCAGGATATTATAGTAGAACCTATTGCAGCCGCCATGTCCCTTGCAGTCAATGGAAGGCCTGTACGCTATGCACTCACGAGGGAGGAATGCTTTGTTGATACGAGAACCCGCCATGCAATGAAATTCTACATGAAGACAGCAGTGACAAAAGAAGGGAAGCTGTTAAGCCTCCATATGAGGCCCATAAGCAACAACGGGGCTTATGCTTCCCACGGCCATACTATTGCAATGAGTGCAGGCGGTAAGTCCAGGCTCCTTTATGACTTTAATTCAATGAAGTATGAGCCGAAAACAGTTTATACAAATCTTCCGGCAGCCGGAGCAATGAGAGGATACGGTTGTCCGCAGATATTCTTTGCTCTGGAGAGCCATATAGAAGATATAGCCCGGGAAATGAAAATGGATCCCATCGAATTCAGGAAGCGGAACCTGATAAGTGCCGGAAAGACAGATCCTCATTCTGAAATCGTTGTGAGAACCTTCGGACTTCCCGAATGCATTGAAAAGGGAAAACAGCTCATCAAATGGGACGAAAAACTGGAAAAATACAAGGAACAGAAGGGCACAAAAAGAAGGGGGCTGGGTATGGCTTGCTTCAGCTATGCCTCAGGAACCTATCCCCAGGGTTTTGAAATCTCAGGAGCAAGGATTGTCATGAACCAGGACGGCTCGGTTCAGCTTCAGGTAGGCGCAACGGAGATAGGCCAGGGAAGCGATACCGTTTTGTCCCAGATAGCGGCGGAAGTACTGGGTTTGCCCTATGATATGGTGCATATAGTATCTCAGCAGGATACGGATATCAGCCCCTTTGATCTTGGGGCTTACGCCTCACGCCAAACCTTTGTATCGGGGGCGGCTGTAAAAAAAGCGGCGGAGGAAGTTAAATCCAAGGTTCTGGAGATGGCATCGGAAAAAACCGGATTAAGCATCGATGAGCTTGATATTAAGGCGGCAAGGATAGTTGAAAGAAAGTCTGGCAATGAAATCTGCACACTTGAAGACATAGCCATGGGGTCCTATTATGACAGATTAAATGCAGAACCTATTTGCGGAAATGCTTCTGTCAATGTGAGAACCAATGCAATGGCATACGGAGTTACTTTTGCCGAGGTTGAAGCAGATATGGAGACGGGAAGGATTGAGGTAATCGAGATATATAATGTGCATGACTCGGGAGTTATAGTCAACCCGATGCTTGCGGAAGGCCAGGTCCACGGAGGTGTCAGCATGAGCCTTGGATATGCATTGTCCGAGCAGCTGCTGTTCGACCCGGAAACAGGCAGGCCCCTTAATAACAATTTCCTGGACTACAAACTCCAGACAATAATGGATACACCGGATATCGGGTCTGCATTTGTCCAATTGCACGAACCCGAAGGCTCGGTAGGGCAAAAATCCCTGGGTGAGAATACAACGATTTCTCCCGCACCTGCAGTAAGGAATGCAGTACTGAATGCCACAGGCATTGCATTCAACAAGCTGCCTATGACGCCCCAGAAGGTTTTCGAAAAGTTTAAACAATCAGGGCTGCTTTAGAAAGGAGAGATAGGAATGTTTGATATTGTCAATATTGAAAAACCCGGCACTCTGGAGGCAGCTTTGGAAATGCTTTCCCGAAATCCTGAACTGAAAATCATAGCAGGGGGGACGGATGTACTGATCAAGATGCGTAACGGTGCTCTTGAGGAAGCTGAGCTTCTAAGCCTGAGAAATATCCCCGGGATGGATGAAATAAGAATTCTTGACAACGGAACCATTTCCATCGGGGCAATGGCGGCCTTTGCCAAAATAGCCAGGAGCAGCATAATAAACGAGAATTTGCCGGTTTTGTCGGAAGCGGCAGTATCGGTAGGAGGCCCGCAGATAAGAAATATGGCTACGATAGGGGGGAATATATGCAATGGTGCTGTGTCGGCAGACAGTGCGGCTACGCTGCTTGCCTATAATGCGGAACTGAAGCTTTTAAGCCGCAGCGGGTCAAGAACAGTACCAGTAAGCGAGTTTTATGCGGGGCCGGGAAAAGTGAATCTGCTTCCTGCTGAAATACTTACCGACATTTTGATACCCGAGGCAGGATATGGCCGGACCAGCGGCTGCTATATAAAATACAGCGGCAGAAAGGCAATGGATATAGCAATGCTGGGGGTATCTGTCGTATGCAAAACTGAGGGGGGTAAGTTTTCTGATGTAAGGATAGCTCTCGGAGTTGCGGCCCCTGTACCGATAAGGTGCAGTGAAGCTGAAGCTTATGCCATTGGGAAGGAAATATCCGATAAAACCATGAAGGAAACCGGAAGATATGCGGTAAAGGCATCAAGAGCAAGGGACTCCTGGAGGGCTTCAAAGGCTTACAGGGAGCATTTGATTGAGGTATTGGTATTCAGGGCACTGAAAGAAGCTGTGATTAGGGGCGGGGGTGTGGATATTGGATAAGTATGAAAAGATAAGTATGGTGGTTAACGGTAAGGCATATTCCCTTGAGGTTGATATTAGAGAATCGTTGCTTGAGGTGCTGAGAAACAGGCTTCATCTTACCGGAGTCAAGCAGGGCTGCTCCGTAGGCGAATGCGGAGCATGTACAGTGCTGATTGACGGGTTTCCGGTGAATTCGTGCATTTACCTGGCGGTATGGGCTGACGGCAGGAAAATAACTACTATTGAAGGAGTATCCAAGGAGGGTGAATTGTCGAAAGTGCAGCAGGCTTTTGTAGACGAGGGTGCCGTGCAGTGCGGTTTTTGCACTCCCGGCCTTGTGCTTACGGCAACTGCTCTTACGGAAAGCGGAAGGAAATATTCCGATGAGGAGATAAAACGTGAGATTTCAGGTCATTTATGCCGCTGCACAGGTTACAACAAAATATTCAATGCAGTGAAAAGGGCTCTGGATGTTGATTGTTAAGCAATAGCTTATTGCATTAAACAGGCATTTACGGTAAAATACAATGTGTAATGTACTGGTATTTTGCACCGATTCAGGTAATATGCTATTACATTATCGAGAAACAGCCGTGATAGAAAGGGATAATAATGGAGCTGCTTAAGGATAGAATATTGAAAGACGGAAAAGTCATAGGCGACAGCATTATTAAAGTCGACAGCTTTCTGAACCATCAGCTGGATATAGAGCTGTTCAACGAGATAGGACGGGAATTTAAAGAAAGATTCAGCGATGAAAAGATAAGCAGGATATTGACAGTGGAGGCATCGGGTATTGCTGTTGCGTGCATAGCTGCCCAGTATTTTAAAGTGCCTGTGGTTTTTGCAAAAAAGTATGAAGCATTGAATCTTGATTCGGATACTTACCAAAGCGAAGTATACTCTTTTACCAAGCAGAGGAACTACAACATCCGCGTTTCCAAAAAATACATCACTCCGGAGGACAATGTTCTTATCATTGATGATTTTTTGGCTAACGGCAAAGCCGCTTCAGGCTTGGTGGACATTGTCCTTCAGGCTGGTGCCAGGGTTGCGGGCATCGGAATTGTTATAGAAAAAGGTTTCCAAAAAGGCAGGGAGACGCTGCGGCAAAAAGGAGTCCGTATTGAATCCTTGGTAATTATTAAGTCCATGGACGAAGGAGTCATCATTTTTGATTAGCACGGTTAACAAAAGCAAAATTATGATTCCACCAGTTTCATGATTTTACATAGACCACTAAATTAAATTTGGGGAGGAGAAATCAGTATGAAAAGAACCATTAGTATTCTTTTAGTGCTTGTCCTGGTGTTTGCAGCAATGCTGACAGGCTGCGCACCGAAGGCCGAACCCGCACCGGCAGCGCCCGAGACACCTGCACCGGCAGAAGAGCCAAAGGCTGAACCCCTTAAGGTAGGTTTTGTCTACATAGGCTCCGCTAAAGACGGCGGATATACCCAGGCTCATGATGAAGGCAGGCTTTACCTTGAACAGCAGCTTGGAGACAAGGTTATTACAATGTACAAGGAAGATGTTCCGGAATCCAGCGAATGCGAAAAGGTAATCAATGATTTGGTTGACCAGGGTTGTACTGTAATATTCACCAACTCTTTCGGACACATGGACTATACAGAAAAAGCCGCACAGGCGCATCCGGACATAAAACTCTATCACTGCTCCGGCTATAAGAGTGGCCCGAATTTCAGCAATTATTTCGGTGCCATGGAAGAGGCAAGATACCTTGCGGGTATAGTTGCGGGCCTCAGGACACAGAACAATACCCTTGGTTATGTAGCAGCCTTTGAAATTCCCGAGGTTGTAAGAGGCATCAATGCATTTACTCTTGGTGCACAGTCAGTCAATCCAAAAGTAAAGGTAAAGGTTAACTGGACACATACCTGGTATGACCCCGCAAAGGAAAAGGAAGCGGCAAAGGCTTTATTGGATGCAGGCTGCGACGTACTTGCACAGCATCAGGATACAACAGCAACCCAGCAGGCAGCTGAAGAAAGAGGCGTTTGGGCTATCGGCTATGACCTGGATACAAGGGATTCAGCACCGAAAGCATACCTGACTGCTCCCGTATGGAACTGGGGTAAGTTCTATGCGGCAGAAGTACAGAGGATATTGGACGGCAAATGGAAGCAGGAAAACTACTACGGCAATATGAAAGACGGGCTTGTTGACCTGGCACCTCTTACGGATAACGTTGCTCCGGGCACTCAGGAAGCTGTTGACAAGGTGAAAGCAAAGATTATCGATGGTTCATTCTATGTATTCCAGGGCCCGATAAAGGATCAGACTGGCGCTGTCAGGGTACCGGAAGGCAAGTCAATGACTTTTGATGAAATAATGAGCGTTGACTGGTTTGTACAGGGTGTAGAAGGCAAGATTAAATAAGTCAGGATAGGAAATAATTATGGATAACAACTATATTTCAATGAAGAATATAAATAAATCCTTCGGAAAGGTAGTTGCAAACAGAAATATAAACCTGGCCGTCCGCAGGGGGGAGATACATGCCCTGTTGGGAGAGAACGGTTCAGGTAAGAGCACATTGATGAACATGCTGTCAGGGGTTTATACCCCCGACAGCGGTTCTATTTTTATTAAGGGGAAAGAGGTGCAGTTTGCAGCACCAAAGGATGCGATAGAAGCAGGAATAGGAATGATCTACCAGCATTTCAAGCTGATAGATGTCATGACTGCCAAAGAGAACATAATCCTGGGGCGAAAGAACAGTTTTCTGATGAACGAAAAGACTCTTTCAGACAAGATCAGGGATATGTCGGCCCGCTTCGGCCTGGATATTGACCCGGACAAAAAGGTTTACAACATGTCGGTGGGTGAAAAGCAGACCCTGGAAATACTGAAGGTGCTGTACAGAGGTGCTGAGATACTGATATTGGATGAACCCACGGCGGTATTGACACCTCAGGAAACAGAAAAGCTTTTCAAGATTATGAGGAAGATGAAGGAAGAAGGCTGCGCCGTAATCTTTATAACTCACAAATTGAACGAGGTTATGGAGGTAGCAGACCGCATAACTGTCCTGCGCAAGGGTGAAACAGTAATGACGGTTGACAAGGCGGATACCAACCCCAAGCACCTTACCGAGCTGATGATGGGATGTCCTGCCGACCTGTCCATAAAGAGGATAGAAACTGAGAAAAACAATGTGGCTATGGAAGTAAGGAATTTAAGCGCTGTAAATTCAGAAGGCATCAAAGTGCTTAAAGGGATGAGCTTCGATATATACTCCGGTGAGATTCTGGGTGTTGCGGGAATTGCCGGCAGCGGGCAGAAGGAATTGTGTGAAGCTATTGCAGGCTTGCATCCCGTGAAGCAGGGGGAGATTGTTTTCAATGGAGAAAACCTGGTAGGCAAATCACCTGCAGAGATAATAACCAAGGGGGTCAGCCTGAGCTTTATTCCCGAGGACCGATTGGGAATGGGACTGGTTGCCTCAATGGATATCGTAAATAATGTCGTGCTTAAGCTGTATCAGAAACAGAAGGGCATCTTCATAGACAGAAAGCCGGCAGAACAAAAGTCCGTGGAGATTATAGAAAGGCTCAGTATTCAGACTCCGGGAATCAAGCATCCGGTGCGCATGCTCTCAGGAGGAAATATACAAAAGGTATTATTGGGAAGAGAGCTGGACTCCCGGCCGCAGGTTCTGATAACTGCATATCCTGTAAGGGGGCTTGATGTAAACTCCTGCTATACCATATATGACCTTCTCAATGAGGAAAAGCGGAAGGGTGTCGCAATTCTGTATATAGGGGAAGACCTGGATGTCTTACTGGAGCTTTGCGACAGGATCATGGTCATATGTGCCGGTGAAATAACCGGAATAGTTGATGCAAGATATACGACAAAAGAACAAATCGGCCTGATGATGACAGGGACGGTAAATCTGATGAAAGAGGGGGAAAAGAGCGAGCATGATAATGCCAATAACTATACGAGCCATTAAGAAAAGCGAGCCCGGCAGGATGAAAGCTGCTTCCATCAGAATAGGCGCTATTATCCTGGCTCTCGTGGCCTCTTCACTTTTTATACTGCTGCTGAGCCTTAATCCCGCCGATGTTTATATAAAAATGATTCAGGGCGCATTCGGTACAGCTTACAGGATAAAAGAAACAATAGTAAAAGCGATACCTCTGGTAATTACCTCCCTTGGAATTGCGATAGCTTTTAAAATGCAGTTCTGGAATATAGGCGGGGAAGGGCAGATAGCAATAGGTTCTTTCGCAGCCAGTTATTTTGCATTATACATGAATGATATGCCAATGCCTCTGATGCTTACGGTAATGATACTTGCAGGAATGCTGGCAGGAGGGCTGTGGGCGCTTATACCCGCATTTTTTAAAGCGCAGTGGGGGACTAATGAAACAATAGTTACTTTAATGATGAACTATATCGCGCTTAAATGGGTCATGTTCTTACAGTACGGGCCTTGGAGGGATCCAAAGTCCCTGGGATTCCCCAAAATAGCCAATTTTCCCCAAAACGCGGTTCTTCCCAAGCTGCTGGGGGTACATGTGGGCTGGGTGATTGCGCTTATACTGGTGGTCGTTGTCTATATATTCATAAACCATACAAAAAAGGGTTATGAAATTGCCGTAATCGGTGAGAGCATGAATACGGCACGTTATGCAGGCATTAATATCAAGAAGACGATATTGATAGCCATAATGCTGAGCGGCGGCCTCTGCGGCCTTGTCGGTATGATCCAGGCTTCGGCTGTTAACTACACATTGTCAGTTGAAATTACCGGAGGTGTAGGTTATACCGCAATAATAACCGCTTGGCTGGCAGCTTTAAGTGCACCGCTTATATTGATAGTATCCATTCTTTTTGCTGCTCTTCTGGAGGGGGGCTCATATATACAGACTGTTTTCGGCATACCCCAGGCAGCGGCAGAAATACTTCAGGGAATAATTTTATTCTTTGTATTGGGCAGTGAATTCTTTGTACGTTATAAGTTCGTAATTGTAAAAAAGCATTCGGCTATTGCGGAAAAGGGGGCTGATTGATTATGGAAGCTGTTATATCCTTTCTCCATGCGGCCATTGTCGCAGGTACACCCCTTTTATTTGCTACGCTGGGAGAAATCATAACAGAGCGTTCGGGAAATCTGAACCTTGGAGTTGAAGGCATGATGCTTATGGGTGCCGTTATCGGCTTCATGGTCGGCCTAAACACCGAAAGCACGACCTTGGCTTTATTGGCAGCAATGATTGCGGGAGCGGGCGGCGCGTTGATATTCGCTTTCCTGACAATCACCCTGAGGGCAAATCAGGTTGTATCCGGCTTGACACTTACGATATTCGGCACAGGCTTTGCGGATTTTGTGGGTCAGGATCTGATAGGTCAGATAGCTCCTGAAAGCTTGAGATTGTTTTTCAGGCCTTACACCATCCCGCTGCTTGGCGATATTCCTTTTATAGGGCCTGTGCTCTTCAGGCAGGATGCCTTTGTATACCTTGGCTATGCGGCATCTATACTGCTGGGGCTGTACCTGTATAAGACCAGTACAGGGATGAACCTGAGGGCGGTGGGTGAGAACCCGGGAGCAGCAGATGCTGCAGGAATAAATGTAACCTTGTACAAGTACCTGCATACTTTATTGGGCGGAGCGCTCTGCGGCCTGGGAGGAGCTTACCTTTCACTTGTTTATGTACCCGCCCTGCAGGAGGGCGTTACAGCAGGCAGAGGCTGGATCGCCGTTGCATTGGTCATATTTGCAACATGGAATCCTTATAAGGCGCTCTTTGGGGCTTATCTGTTCGGCGGATTGGATATCATCGGTTTCAGAATACAAAACCTGGGTATCGATGTATCCCAGTATTTCATAGACATGCTGCCGTACCTGGTGACAATTACCGTGCTTGTAGTGGTATCCATGCGGAAGTCAAGGGAAAAGGCAGGCCCGAAGGCATGCGGGATTCCATATTTCAGGGAAGAACGCTGAAAGGAACAACTTACATATACAGCACCTTATTCTATAGACGAATGGGGTGCTGTTTATTTTTTGGAAATAAAATATTCTTGCAAAATTATAATAAAAATGCAACTATATTAATGTATATACCGGTCTTTTCCGACAAATCTAACAGTATATGCGGTAAAATATGTTAAAGGGAGTGCAGCTGCAATGGGCGGATTATTTGGTGTTGTTTCAAGAGAAGATTGCGTGATGGATGTGTATTTCGGCACCGATTACCATTCACATTTGGGAACCTGCAGGGGAGGAATGGCAATATGGGGCGGAAGCTGCTTCAACAGATCGATTCACAATATAGAAAGTACGCAGTTTAGAGCAAAATTTGAGGCTGAACTGTCAAAAAAAAGCGGCAACATGGGTATAGGCTGCATAAGCGATACCGACCCTCAGCCTTTGACAGTGAGATCGCATCTGGGACAGTATGCCATAAGTACTGTAGGAAGAATCAACAATTTGGATGAAATTGCGGAAAAAGCATTCTCAAACCGAAATATTCATTTTCTGGAAACGAATAAAGGGATAATAAGTCCTACGGAGCTTGTGTCTGTAATCATTGATCATGAAGATTCCTTTAAAGAGGGCTTATTAAGGGCTCAGGAATTGATTCAAGGCTCCTGTTCTGTTTTGCTTTTAACGCCTAAAGGGATTTATGCCTCCAGGGACAGGCTTGGCAGAACTCCTTTAATGGTCGGCAGCAAAGAGGGCGCCTATTGTATTTCTTCTGAATCCTGCACCTTTGCAAATCTGGGATATAAGTCTGATTATGAACTCGGCCCGGGAGAAATAGTTTTTCTGACACCGGAGGTGGTTGAACAGGTTTCACCTCCCGGAGATAAAATGAAAATATGTGCTTTTCTTTGGGTTTATTACGGTTATCCTTCTTCAACATATGAGGGAATGAATGTTGAGGTCATGCGATACAGAAACGGTGCGGCAATGGCTAAAAATGAGGATTTGGGAATTGATATAGTTGCCGGAATACCAGATTCGGGCCTCGGACATGCCATCGGCTACTCAAACCAATCCAAGGTACCCTACGGAAGGCCTTTTATAAAGTATACCCCAACCTGGTCAAGGAGCTTTATGCCCCAGGATCAGGATATAAGAAACCTTGTTGCAAGAATGAAGCTTATGCCCATTCCTGAAATTGTGGCTGACAAACGATTGCTTTTCTGTGATGATTCAATTGTCCGGGGCACACAGTTGAGAGAAACGGTAGACCTGCTGTACAAATGCAGCGCCAAGGAGGTCCATATCCGGTCGGCTTGCCCGCCTATTGTTTTCGGATGCAAGTACCTGAACTTTTCGGCCTCCCGGTCTGAAATGGACCTGGCGGCAAGACAGGCTATCAAAGAACTTGAAGGCAAGGAACCGGATTCTCTGGAGGAGTATTGCAATCAGGCAACCGACAAGTATCATAATATGGTGGATCTAATCTGCAGGAAGCTCAACTTTTCTTCGCTGAAGTACCAGAACATCCACGATATGATTGAAGCAATCGGAATCAGCAAGGATAAGGTCTGTACGTACTGCTGGAACGGAAAGGAATAATTGGTTAATGAATTAAGGAGGGAATAAATATGATAAATCCGTTTGAATATGTATTGCCGACTAAGATAAGGTATGGGGCAGGTATGCTGAAAGTATTGGGAGAAGAATTGAGATTATTGAAAGCAAAAAAAGTAATGATAATAACCGATAAAGGCCTTGTTAATGCGGGAATGATAAAAAAGGCTGCAGAGATAATCGAAGCTGAAGATATAGATTTTATAGTTTACGATGAAATCGAAGCTAATCCAAAGGATTATAATGTAGAAGCATGTGCTGAAAAAGCCAGGGCTGAATCAGTTGATACGCTGTTGGCTTTCGGCGGCGGAAGCCCTATAGATGCGGCTAAAGCAACGGCAGTTTTAGCAAGACAAGGAGGAAAGGTTAGGGATTATCAGGGTAAGGGTAGAATAAAAGATGACTGTTTGCCTTTGATAACTATACCTACCACAGCCGGTACGGGAAGTGAGGTAACCTTTTCTTCAGTTATTACGGATACTAAGGAAAAATTCAAATTTACAATAAAAAGTACGGCAATAGCAGCCAAAACAGCCATAATAGATCCTGAGCTGACATTAAGCGTACCGCCGCTGATAACAGCTGCAACGGGTATAGATGCCTTAACTCATGCTATAGAAGGTTACACGGCAAATTGTACCGAACCTATTGCAGAAGCAGCAGGCTTGTATGCAGTTGAATACATAGCAGGCAATATTGAAGAAGCGGTTAAGAACGGGAGAAATATAGCCGCAAGAGACAAAATGATGATTGGAAGCCTGCTGGCAGGCTTATCTTTCAGTCATGCCGATGTAGCTTCAGTACACTGCATGGCAGAAGCACTGGGAAGCATGTATGATGCGCCCCATGGAATGTGCAATGCCATATTGCTTCCATATGTGATGGAATATAACCTGCCTGCCGCAGGGCATAAATATGCCAGGGTAGCAAGGGCAATGGGTATAGAAGAAAAAGATGATTACACGGCGGCAGTGAAAGGTATCGAGCATATAAGAAAGCTGTCAAAGGAAATAGGGCTGCCGGGAATAAGGTCTTTAAATGTCAATACCGATGATTTCGAGCTGTTGGCGGAAATGTCCGAAAAGAATGGCTCTAATGACAGTAATCCAAGGAAGATAAGCAAGGATGAATATGTAAAACTGTTTTATAAAGCATATAACGACTGCAACTGATGATTGCGGAAAGCAGTGGGGATTGTTCCGGCTGCTTTTATCTTGATACATGGGCTATCATAAATCCTTGCGGATTTATGATATAATAGTATTAATATTGATATTTAAAAAGGAATCATTAAAATGAACGAAGCAGAGAATGACAAAAGAGAACGGAAAAACTTCTTGAACATAAAGGGCAAGGCCGATGCCGAAGTTATGAGGATTGCATGGCCGGTACTGGCAGAGCTTCTTTTGGGGTCATTATTCGGAATGGTAGACATGATGATGCTGGGAAGAATCAGTGATAATGCTTTGGCAGCTGCTTCCGTAGCTGCTGTTGGCATGACAAATCAACCGCTGTTTATAGGTATATCTTTAGTTCAGGCTCTGAATATCGGCGGGACAGCAATGATTGCCAGGTATTTCGGCGCCAATCAGAATGAGAAGATAGAAATAACCCTTAAGCATGTAATGCTTCTAAGCATGCTGATGCTGGCAATACCTCTGTCTATATTGGGGTTTGTCTTTACAGATTCCATTATGAAATTGATGGGTGCCCAGGCAGATACCCTGCAAGTGGGGAGAATCTATTTCAGGATAATAATGGTCGGATATGTATTTCAGTCTCTTAATATGTCCATATCAGCGGCACTGAGGGGAATAGGCGAAACAAGAGTGCCGATGATAATAAACTTGAGATGCAATTTCTTAAATGTTATAGGCAATGCAATATTAATATACGGCTTGCTGGGATTTCCAAGACTTGGGATTACGGGAGCAGGCATCTCTACAGCATTATCAAATGCGGTTGCAAGTGTATTTATATTCGGATATGTCTTAAAAGGTAAGAGCGTTGTAAGATTCAGCATCAAGAAGCCCTTTAATCTAAACAGGAGAATTTTATATAATTTATTCAAAATAGGTATGCCGGCATCCTTTGAGCAATTGGTCTTAAGGACAGGTGTACTTCTTTTTGTCAGGATAGTTGCTGAATTGGGGACCGTTATTTATGCAGCCCATCAGATTGCTCTGAGTATATTGGGACTTTCCTTTCAACCGGGACAGGCCTTTGGAATAGCAGCGTCATCTTTGGTAGGGATATCCCTGGGTGCAGGGAAACCTGATATGGCGGAAGAATACGCCAGAAAAACCCGAAAGATGGGGTCAATTATTTCTACATTTATGGCTATAATATTTTTCTTTTTCGGACCGCAGCTTGTAGGGTTATATTCCAATGATCCGATGATTATCAAGAATTCTTCCGTTGCATTGAAGATAATTGCACTGGTTCAGCCCTTCCAGTCATCTCAATTCATATTGGCAGGGGCCCTCAGGGGTGCTGGGGATACCTTCTGGCCTCTGGTATCCACTTCTGTTGGTGTATTGATGGTAAGAGTTGTGTTAGCGTATATATTTGTCAGTGTAATGGGCTACGGCCTGATGGGGGCGTGGATAGGCGTATTGGTAGATCAGCTTGTCAGATGGATGTTTGTTTATTTCAGGTTTAAAACGGGAAAATGGAAATATATTAAGATAAGATAAATATGAATAATGGTCAATTATGGTATTAATGAAAGGAGTTTTAATATGGATAGAAGGATAGTAATCGCCGGCGGCGGAATTGCAGGATTGAATGCTGCAAAGTCAGCAAGGGAACAGGATCCGGACTGCAGTATTGTTATACTGGAGGCTTTGAATACAAATACATATGTAAGAACCAGACTTCCCGACTATATATCCGGTACTGCTTCATACAAAGAAATATTCCCTTATGATGACAGCTGGTATGAAAAGAACAGGATAAACCTTAAAAAGGACACCAGGATTACAGGAATTGATGCTGCACATAAAACCATAATAACAGATAAGGGGAATTATGATTTTGATTCGCTGGTTATTGCACTAGGGAGCAGCGGCAATATTCCTCCTATTCCGGGAGCAAAACTGGAAAACTGTTTTCCTGTGCGTACTGTGGCTGATGCTGATAAGATAAGAAGCTTGTCCTGCGGCGGAAAAATATGCACAATAATAGGGGGAGGGCTTTTGGGGCTTGAAATGGCTTGGGCAATAAGGCAGCTTGGCTGTGATGTCAATGTTATACATAATTCAGGCAGGCTGCTTCCAAAGCAGATTGATGAGGAAGGAGCAAAACTATTATACAAGGCAATATCTAATAAAGGTATTAATCTGTATATGAACGCACAGGTGCAGGAAATCGGGGGAGAAAACAGGGCGGAGTATGTCAGGCTTGACAGCGGAACAGTAGTCAAATCCGATTTTGTCATATTGTCTGTGGGAGTCAATGCAAATACACAACCTTTGAAAGACTCAGGGATAAATATGGGCAGGTCTGTAGCAGTTGATAAATATATGGAAACAAATATTGAAGGAATATATGCGGCAGGTGATGTAGCTGAATATAACGGCAAATGCTATGGCATATGGCCTATAGCGGTTGAACAGGGTAAAATTGCCGGAACAAATGCAGCGGGAGGGAAATTAGAGTATTCGGAGATTCATCCCTTTACAAGCCTTAAGATAAAGGGGATAACAATGTTTTCAATCGGAGATGTGTTTTCCGAAGATTCTCTTTCGATTGCAGAAGCTGATTTTGAAAGCGGAAGATACATAAAGCTTTTGATAAAGGATAGTATAATTATCGGTGCTATTGTGTTCGGAGATTCTAATCTGCCTATGAAAATTAAAAAGGCAGTAGATAATAGAATTAGGGTTCCGGAAATAAAAGAAGGCATAACGATAAAGGAGCTTATCCTATAAAAAGAATGACACTAGTATTCATCAAGAGCATCAGTAGCAATTGTCATAATACGGCTTTCAATATCTGAATAATTACAAAAACCATTGATGAGCTATGTTTACATATAGTAAATATAGCTCATTAATGGTTTTACAGTAAATGTGTTTTATTGTAATTATAGACAAAAATAGTTATTAATAAATAAGTCATTTAAATAAATACTATCCTATGATATAATTAAGTAAATTCAAGGAATATTTAGAGGAGGAGTATTATGGATATTGTTAAACTGCTTACTAATCAGCTTAATAGCCCTGATACACTGAAAAAACTTGCCGGATCTGTTGGAGTTGAGTCCTCACAGGCACAGAAACTGACACAGCTTGGTATACCGGCTATATTGCAAGCTCTTGGACGCAATGCCAGCACAAAAGAAGGTGCAGAAGCTTTATTGGGAGCTTTGGATGGGCATCAGAAGGACGAAATTGAAGATTTAACCGGTTTCTTAAATAAAGTTGATACCAACGACGGAGCAAAGATTTTACAGCATATATTTTCAGGAAATAATAAAAGAGTCCAGGAAAATTTGGCAAGGCAAACCGGACTCAATACAAGTCAAGTATCTGGAATTATGACCCAGTTGGCACCACTTATGATGGGTGCATTGGGAAAAAAGAAAAAGGAAGAGAATTTGGATGTTTCCGGAGTTGTTGGTTTGTTAGGCGGTTTGATGGACGGCGGCGACAACAATTTAATGGGCATTGTGACTAATTTGTTGGATTCTGATAATGACGGAGATGTAATGGATAATATTGGCGACTTGCTTGGTGGGTTATTCAAAAAATAGGTATGCAAATATGTATACAAATTAAATATTAAAAAGGAGGATCTTATAATGAAAAAGCTCAGTATGATAGAGGGAATAGGTGAAGCCTATAATGAGAAACTCAAAGACGCGGGTATCAATTCTGTAGAAGAGCTGTTGGAAGCCTGTCTAACCAAAAAGAGCAGGTCAGAATTAGCTGAAAAGACAGGTATTAGCGAAAAATTGATATTGAAGTGGACTAATCATGCCGATCTTTTCAGGATAAAGGGAATCGGAGGCCAGTACTCAGAACTACTGGAAGCTGCCGGCGTTGATACTGTACCGGAATTGGCAAATCGTAAGCCGGACAATCTCTTGGCAAAGATGGAAAGTATAAACCAAGAAAAAAAGCTAATCAAGGCAATGCCTTTCAAGAAACAGATAGTAAAGTGGATTGAGCAGGCTGGCAATCTTCCACGCAAAATTCAGTATTAATAGGACAAAGAGTCTGCATAGTATTTGTCTTGGGAAATTCCGATAATCAGATTCATATCAGGATGGATAAGGGGTGTGAGAAACACTCCTTTTTTTCTTTATAGTAAGTGGCGGATAGATGTCCCCCGCTATGTGTCTTTGAAGATAATAAATAATACTGTATTCTATATAGCAATAATTTGATGTATAATATATACATCCTGCATTTACGATAAATGAAGGCTTTTTATATGTGAAAACTCGGTTAAGTTGAAAAATTTGAGGTGTTAGTATGAAGGTTTTATTTACAAAAAGATTCAGTGAGGAAAAAATGAAGTCTTTTTCTGAACTTGGTTATGAGGTTGTATATATCAGTGAAGATGAAGTATCCTATAGGGAGGATATTTCTGAAGTGGATATACTTGTATGCTATAATCCCTTTGAAGCCTTAGACATATCAAAGTTAAAGCAACTTAAGTGGATTCAGCTTTTCAGCGTCGGGATAGACCAGCTGCCTAAGCAAAAAGTCAGAGAGAAAGGTATTATCGTTACAAACAACAGATCGGGCTTTTCAATTCCAATGGGTGAATGGATTGTTATGAAAATTCTTGCACTCTTAAAAAACAGCAAGGGATTTTACGATAATCAGAGACAAAAAAAGTGGCAACCGGATTCAACACTGTTAGAGCTTTACAATAAAACTGTCTGTTTCATCGGTACAGGCAGTATAGCTCTTGAGGCGGCAAAAAGGCTTCAGGGATTTGATGTAAATATTTTGGGAATAAACTCCACAGGCAGGAAAGTGGAGTATTTCAACAGCTGCCACCCAATGAATGAACTACATAACATTTTGCCCCAAGCTGACGTAGTGGTGCTTTCAATTCCGTATACAAAGGAGACTCACCACTTAATTAATGAGGAAAGCATCAGTTTTATTAAAAAGGGTGCATGCCTGGTAAACATTGCAAGAGGAAGCATTATAAAAGAGCCTGCGCTTATAGATGCGCTTCGGAAGGGAAATATTCACGGAGCGGCGCTGGATGTGTTTGAGAAGGAGCCTTTGCCTGAGGAAAGCCCTTTATGGGAGATGAACAATGTTATTATTACACCCCATAATTCCTGGATATCCGAAATGAGAACCGAAAGAAGATATAATATAGTTTATGAAAATCTCAGAAGGTATATAAATGGGGAAGCGCTTCTTAATATAGTGGACATTGATAAAGGATACTGATGAAAATATGTGTATTTATATGAGTCATTGATAGAAGTATATAAATAAATGGAGGTAATTCCGGCAAATGAAAAATGAATTTGATTGCCTTGTCATAGGCTGTGGCTTTGCAGGAGCGGTGATAGCCAGGGAACACGCGGAAAGGGGAGGCAAAAAGGTTTTGATTATTGATAAGCGCAGCCATATTGGCGGCAACGCTTATGATTCATACAACGATGACGGAATACTAATTCATAATTACGGCCCTCATATTTTCCATACTCAAAGCAGCCGTGTATTTGAATACCTTTCCCGTTTCACAGAGTGGAGGGATTACTCTCACGAGGTTCTGGCCGATATTCACGGAAAACTGGTTCCGGTTCCCTTCAATCTCAATTCTCTTTATCTGGTTTTTGAACAAAGCAAAGCTGAAAGGCTTGAGCAAAAGCTCATTTCGGTTTATGGAACGGAAAAGCGGGTGACAATATCTGAACTGAGAGGGCAGACCGACAGCGAACTGCTTGAACTTGCAGACTTTATATACAAAAATGTTTTCATGTATTACACACAAAAACAATGGGGTATTGCTCCGGAAAACATAGATCCTTCAGTGACGGCAAGGGTTCCCATTCTTATTTCCTATGACAATCGGTATTTTCAGGATGAATATCAGGGCATTCCATTAAACGGCTACACTTCCCTTTTTGAAAGGCTGATTGATCATCCGAACATAAGCCTGCAGCTTAACACTGATTCAGCTTCCGTGCTTAAGCTGGTTGAAAACAGGATATATTTTTGCGGCAGCCCGTTTTACGGCAGAGTAATATATACCGGTGCTATAGACGAGCTTTTTGATTGCCGCTTCGGCCGGCTGCCATACAGAACTCTGGATTTTTTGTTTGAAACTCATGAAAAGACCTGGTATCAGTCTAAGGGAACTGTAAACTATACAGTTGACGAACCTTATACCCGCATAACGGAGTTCAAGCATCTGACAGGTCAGATAATACCGGATAAAACCACTATCATGAAAGAATATCCCAGGGAATATACTGGTGCTGGAAAAGAAATACCCTACTATGCTATAATAAATCCGGAGAATGAAGCATTATATGAAAAGTATAAGCAGATTACTGAGGCTATTGATGATTTTTATCTGCTTGGCAGGCTGGCTGAATACAAATACTACAACATGGATGTAATAGCAGAGCGGGCATTGTCGCTGGCCGACAGCATCATATAATGCGGGAAAGAGAGTGGGATATGAAGATAATAACTTTTACAGTTCCTTGCTATAATTCCGAGGCATATATGAAGAATTGCATAGAATCTTTGCTTCTCGGAGGAGAAGATGTTGAAATAATCATTGTAAATGACGGTTCAACGGATGGAACGGGTGAAATTGCGGATGATTATGCTTCCCGGTATCCCGGCATTGTTAAAGCGATACATCAGGAAAACGGAGGACATGGCGAGGGTGTCAATACCGGTTTGAGAAATGCCGCCGGTTTGTATTACAAGGTTGTGGATTCGGATGATTGGCTGGATGCCGACGGTATGCTGAAAGTGCTGTCCAAGCTTAAGGAGCTGCATGAAAAAGGTACTGCTCTCGATATGATGGTATGTAATTATGTTTATGAGCATTCATCAGACAATAGCAGTCATGTTGTCAATTACAAGTATGTATTGCCCCAGAACCGTGTTTTCGGCTGGGATGAGATAGGTAACTTCAAACCGACTCAATACCTTCTCATGCATTCGGTTATTTATCGTACCGAGCTTCTTCGGCAATGCGGCCTGGTACTGCCCAAGCATACTTTTTATGTGGACAACCTATTCGTGTACAACCCGCTTCCTTATGTAAGAACCATTTATTATATGAATATTGATCTGTATCGCTATTTTATCGGGAGAGAAGATCAATCGGTAAATGAAAAAAACATGATAAAGCGAATTGATCAGCAAATTCGAGTAAACAAGCTTATGATAGATGCCTATAATTCCTATGATTATCTGCCCAGCAGACGGCTTGCAAATTATATGAGAAGTTATCTTTCCATGATGATGACAATTTCATCGGTGTTTCTTCAGATCTCCGCCACAAAAGAGGATTTGCAGAAGAAAGCGGAATTGTGGTCATATCTTAAAAAGAGCAATGAAATGCTCTATTACAGGCTGAGATACCGCTTCTTAGGAACATTATCCAATCCTTACGGCAAGGTTGGAAGAAAGATTACAATTCAATTATACCGGCTCATGCGCAGGATATACAAATTCAATTAGAAGAATGCGGCGAAAAGGCACGGGGAGGACACGGGGACGTTTCTCTTGTCCCGCTGAAAGCGGGACAAGAGAAACGTCTCCGTGTCCTCCCCGTGTCCCCCGTCGTATTCTTCTTCTTTTACATAATAAGCCTTGACATAGAAATTGAATTGTGATAAATAATGGATAGAGGGTTAGCACTCAAATAGGCAGAGTGCTAACAATACATATGACATTTTCTTTGGGAGGAGAATTTTTATGGCTAAAAAACAATTCAAAACAGAATCCAAGAAGCTATTGGATCTCATGATCAATTCAATTTACACTCACAGGGAGATTTTTCTCAGGGAGCTTATTTCCAATGCAAGTGATGCCATTGACAAGATTTATTACAAAGCATTAACGGACGAATCTATAAGCTTTGATAAAGACAGTTATTATATAAAGGTTGTACCTGACAAGGAAAACAGAACCCTCAGGATTTCGGATACAGGAATCGGAATGACAAAAGAAGAACTGGATGATAATCTTGGGGTAATAGCAAAAAGCGGTTCTCTTTCATTTAAGAAGGAAATTGAACTAAAGGACGGGCATGACATAATAGGCCAGTTCGGAGTGGGATTCTATTCGGCATTTATGGTATCTGATACTGTTACGGTAATAAGCAAGGCCTACGGAAGTGATGATGCGTACAAGTGGCAATCCAGCGGGGCAGACGGTTATACGATTGAACTTTGTGAGAAAGATACTGTCGGTACGGATATCATACTAAAGATAAAAGAGAATACCGAAGATGAGAAATATGACGAGTATCTTGAAGAGTACAGGCTTAAGGCTATTATAAAGAAATATTCCGACTTTATCAGGTATCCGATAAAAATGGATATGGTCAGCAAACGTCTCAAGGAAGGCAGCGACAAGGAATACGAGGGCTATAAGGAAGAGCAGATTATAAACAGTATGGTGCCCATATGGAAACGGAACAAGAACGAACTGACCAAGGAAGATTATGATAACTTCTATTCGGAAAAGCACTACGGCTTTGACAAACCTTTAAAGCATATTCATATAAGTGTTGACGGCGCTGTGAGCTATAATGCAATACTGTTCATTCCGGAAAAGATGCCCTTTGATTTCTATACAAAGGAATATGAAAAAGGCCTGGAGCTTTACTCAAAGGGTGTTATGATAATGAACAAGTGCCCTGACCTGCTTCCGGATTATTTCAGCTTTGTTAAAGGCCTTGCGGACTCGGAGGATTTGTCCCTTAACATATCCAGGGAAATTCTCCAGCATGACAGGCAGCTGAAGCTTATTGCCAAGAATATAAAAAACAAAATCAAGAGCGAACTGGAGAATCTGTTGAAAACCGAGAGGGATAAGTACGAGGAATTCTACAAAGCCTTCGGAAGGCAGCTGAAATACGGAATATACAGCGAATTTGGAAGCAACAAGGAAACCCTTCAGGACCTGTTGATGTTTTATTCATCAAAGGAGAAAAAGATGGTCACTTTGGATGAATACGTTTCCAGAATGTCCGAAGAACAAAGATATATCTATTATGCCACCGGAGAATCCAATGAAAGGATTGAAAAACTGCCCCAGGCAGAACTGGTATCTGACAAGGGCTACGAAATACTGTATTTTACCGATGATGTCGACGAATTTTCAATAAAAATGTTGATGACATATAAGGACAAAGAGTTCAGATCGGTATCAGGCAGTGATTTGGGTATAGAAGCCGAAGAGAAGAAAAACTTATCCGAGTCTGAGGAGAAAGACAGTAAGGAACTTTTTGAGCATATGAAAAGCATACTGTCGGGAAAGGTCAAGGATGTCAGAGCATCAGTGAGGCTGAAAAACCATCCCGTATGCCTGTCCAACGAAGGAGAGCTTTCTATTGAAATGGAGAAGGTGCTTAATTCAATGCCGAACAGTCCGGGTATCAAAGCTGATAAGATTCTGGAGATAAATACCGATCATGAAGTCTTCAAATCCCTTAAGGAAGCCTTTGAAAAGGATAAAGAGAAGCTGAACCTGTACACGAATCTATTATATAATCAAGCCCTTCTGATAGAAGGTTTGCCCATAGGCGATCCGGTAGAATTCACGAATAATATTTGTAAAATAATGGTTTAGGTGCAATAGGGTTAACAATGATTGGTTCCTGCCTGATGCTGCGGAAAAGTCCGAAACAGGCAGGAATTTTTATTATATTAAGGGAGAACGTTCTTTTTCATATATAATAAGCGCACAATGGAAAAACAAAATATGACTGAAAATTGAAAATATGCTACTATAAGCATATGCGGTCAAGACGACTCCTACAAGGAGGCTTTTTTATGTTCATCGCTATAACAATTATAATTGGCATTATCGGCGGTTTGACAGCTGTCAGACTGAAGATGCCGGCAGGAGCAATAATCGGTTCGCTAATTTCTGTAGCACTGTTCAGTATTTTCACCGGAAAAGCTGAATTTCCTCAAAGCTTTAAGCTGGTGACTCAAATAGGAACCGGAGCATATATTGGTGCACGAATATGCAATAAAGATGTTGCTGAGATAAAGAGTATTATCAAGCCTGCAATAATATTAACTGTTTCTATGTGCCTTTTCGGCATATTTGCGGGTACCCTGCTAAGTATCATCTCAGACATAGATTTGACGACAGCACTTTTTGCAACAGCTCCGGCAGGTATAGCAGATATGACGCTTATTTCAGTGGATTTTGGTGCTGATTCTTCAAAGGTTGCAGCAGTGCAGCTTGTGAGGCTTGTTTCGGTAATTGCTATTATGCCGAATCTAATAAAATACTACTTAAAAAAATCAAATAAAGCTCAGATTGAAGACAAACCGCCCGAAAAATATGAAGAGTCCTGTGCGGATTATAATGAAATATTCAAGAGGACATTAATAACGATGACCGTAGGGTTTGTTTTTGGATTTATCGGGCATGTCACGGGTTTCCCGGCCGGGTCTATCAGCTTTTCCATGATAGCTTGCGCTGTGTATAATATAAGAACTTCAAGAGCATATATGCCTATAAATTTAAGAAAGGGCATTCAATTTCTGGGAGGAGCTCTAATAGGTGCCAGGATAACAATGGAACAGGTTATGGGTATGAGAGGGATGCTGCCGGCTTTGATTATAATTATCGCAGGATATATACTGCTTACTTTTGTATCGGGATTTTTACTTATAAAGTTCAGTACTTTGGATGTGACCACTGCCATGTATTCCTCAACAGCAGGAGGGCTTACCGATATGGCTATAATTGCTGGCGAAATGGGGGCAGATGCTCCAAAAGTTGCTGTGCTGCAATTCGCAAGAGTTGTCAGTATTATTGCCTTTTATCCTGTAGTAATCAAGCTGCTTTTACATATTTTGACTTAATATTGTACAGGGAAATTTTCATGGTGCTGCAGGAATAAAGATTTTCTTTTATGTTATAATTGGACTGTATAGAAAACGATATTCAGCATATGCAGGAGGTTAGCAATGAAAAACGAAGTAAAAAGCAAAATGGAAAGTGGATTGCCTGTAATCGGTACATTCTTTGAATTGGGTGATGCTGCTGCCGTAGAGTGCATCGGCCTTTCCGGAATGGATTTTCTTATAATCGACACAGAGCACGGTCCCTTTGATGTGGAAAGCGCCATGGATTTTATACGCGCAGCGGAACTTAGGGGGATTGAACCTTTTGTGCGGATAAAGGATCATACACGTTCTTCTGTACTGAAGATGCTTGATGTAGGAGCTAAGGGTCTGATTATTCCCAACATAGAAACAGTGGAACAGGTAAAAAAATTGGTGGAGTATGGCAAGTATTATCCCGTCGGCCGCCGGGGCTTTGCTCCCACAAGGTGCGGAGGATACGGATTTGTTGAACATGCTGCAGGAAATTTAGAAGAGTATTTTAGTTTAGCCAATAATGAGACGATGATTATACCCCAGTGTGAGACAAAGGGATGCCTGGATAACATTGAGGAGATTGTATCCATTGAAGGAGTGGATGGTATATTCGTTGGCCCATATGATTTATCCATAGCCTTGGGGATGCCTGCACAGTTCAGCAATCCCGTTTTTACCGAATCGGTTGATAGGATACTGAATGCCTGCAAGGCTGCCGGAAAATCCATATTTATATTCAGCGGATCGGTGGAAGCTGCAAGAAAATATATCAAGGATGGTTTTAATGGAATAGCATATAGTCTTGATACCAATATTTTAGTCAGTGCCTTAAAGGACTGTGTCAGGCAGATCAAAGGCTGAAGGGAATGATAAAGATGGAGAATAGCAAAGACAGCTTGAATCGGAAGGTCGCATCAGCTTTGAAGGAAGCTGAAAGGACATGTATACCGATTGAGCCCATATCAAAGACATATCCCGAACTGAAAATCAAGGACGCTTATGAAGTACAGCGTATTAATGTTAATGAACTTCTTGCATCAGGGAATAAGATAACCGGTAAGAAAATAGGGCTCACTTCCCTTGCAATGCAGCAATTCATTGGAGTGGATCAGCCGGATTACGGTCAACTGTTTGATTTTATGGAAGTAAAGAATGGTATTCTGGAAAGAAGCAGATATCTTAATCCGAAGGTTGAGGGAGAAATAGCCTTTGTATTGAAAAAGGATTTGCAGGGGCCTAATGTAACGGCAAAAGATGTTATGGAAGCAACAGACTATGTATTAGCCTCAATTGAGGTGGTTGACAGCAGAATCAAAGACTGGAAAATAGGAATTGTGGATACTGTTGCCGATAATGCATCTTCTGCAATGTATGTAATCGGGAATAAAAAGGTTGATCCCAATAGCATTAATTTGAAAGCCGTATCAATGGGTTTATATAAGAATGGGGAAAAGGTATTATCCGGAGTTGGCGCTGATGTACTTGGAGATCCTGCCCTTTCTGTGGCATGGCTTATTAATAAGCTGTGGGAATATGGAGTAACACTGAAAAAAGGAGAAGTGGTTTTATCCGGTTCTCTGACTTCGGCACTGGCTGCAGAAGCAGGGGATGATTTTAAGGTAGTTTTTTCCGAACTGGGAGAAGTGTCACTGAGGTTTGTATAGGAGTTGAAATAAATGCGGATACAATATATTCCATATATATGGCCCCTTATCACATCTGCATTTATTTCATTATCCCTGGGAATATTTGTAATACTGAGACGAAGGGATTCAAAAGGGGCTGTAAGCTTCATATTGAGTATGCTTGTTGTGACCATATGGTCCCTGGGCAATGCCCTTGAGATGGCAAGCATAGATTTTTCTACAAAGCTTTTTTGGGCAAATGTACAGTATTTTGCATACTGTTATTCTCCGCTGACCCTGCTTGCAATGTGTATGGAGTTTACGGGATATGACAGATGGATCCGAAACCGGAAAGTACTGTGGCTTGCTGTTATTCCGACTATTATTGTAATTCTTGTATGGACGGATCATCTGCATGGCTTGATAAGATATAATATGCATATGAATTACAGCGGTTCATTTCCTGTTATTGATAAAAAATATGGCCCTGCTTTCTATATCCATGCCTTATATTCACACATGCTGAATATTCTGGCATGGATTCTTTTGTTAAAGGCCGTCTTTTTCAGAAACACTGTTTACAAGACGC
>ENA-UPTA01000187-UPTA01000187.1-activated-sludge-metagenome-genome-assembly--contig:-NODE-187-length-69919-cov-19.925770_pt1 | contig 69919 bp, 66 predicted proteins | sample MGYA00238184_ERZ773361 | MGnify/ENA primary metagenome ERZ773361 (study PRJEB29100, sample SAMN05720205) | activated sludge metagenome | isolation source: anaerobic digester from wastewater...
GAGGGACGAAGGGCAACGCAGCATATGGGCTTTTTACGAAGCCGTCAGGTTTCTCAAAATCGCAAGGCATCCAAACAACGCTTCCTTCGAACGGCAAAGTAAAAAGCTCCGGAGGCAAGGCGCCCGAATCCCGACGACCGAGGCGTACTTCAGGTACGCCGCAGGGAGGAGGGACGAAGGGCAACGCAGCATATGGGCTTTTTACGAAGCCGTCAGGTTTCTCTTTTCGTCCGGACCAGGGCCTCCAGCTTATCCCGGTCCACCTCCCGGAGATGGAGGGGCGTGTCGTCCTTCTCATAGGGGGGAAGGCGGTCCTCGAAACAGGCCCCCCCTTCCCGCACATAGAAAATCCCGAGCGGATAGGGGTCCTTTTCCATGGCCCTCCGGAGGGCCTCCATCCGGTTCCCCCGGTCGTGCTCCTTCCCCAGGGGACGGGTGTTTTGCCGGAACCACTGGTACGTGTTCACCTTGTTGAAGGAAACACAGGGCTGGAAGACGTCCACCAGGGAATACCCCCTGTGGCGGATGGCTTCCTTGAGGATTTCCTTCATCTGCTCCCCGTCCCCGGAGAAGGCCCGGGCAACGAAGGAGGCGTTCAGGGCGATGGCCACCGCCAGCGGGTTGAACGGCTCGTCCCCGACGCCGTCGACCTGGACGGGCGTCGTGAACCCCGGCCGGCTCGTCGGGGAGGCCTGGCCCTTGGTGAGGCCGTACACCATGTTGTTGTGGACGATGTTGGTGAGGTCCGGGTTTCTCCGGATGGCGTGGAGGAAGTGGTTTCCCCCCTCCCCGTACATGTCCCCGTCTCCGCTTTCCGCGACGACCACGAGGCCGGGGTTGGCCGCCCGGACGGCCGTCGCCGGCGGCAGCGCCCTGCCGTGAAGGCCGTTGAACACGTTCGCCCGCAGGTAATGGGGCGTTTTGGCCGCCTGTCCGATCCCGGACACCAGGACGAGGCGGGCCGGGTCGATGTCGAGTTCCTCCAGGGCGCCCTTCAGGGCCTCCAGGATGGAGAAGTTCCCGCAACCGGGGCACCAGGCGATGTCGATGTCTCCCATATCGAAACGGTTTCCTGCCATGGTCATTCCTCCTTCCCGGCTGCTTTCCCGATCCGTTCCGCCAGTTCCTCCACGGTGAAGGGAAGCCCGTTGTATTTCAGGATCCTTTCCGTGACGGGGACCTTCGTCTCCTTCTCCACGAGATCGGCGAACTGGCCCGTGGCGTTTCCCTCCACGACGATGATGGCCTTCGCCCTTCTCAGGGTTTCCGCCGTCCCCGGGGGGAGAGGGTGTACCTGGGGGAAATGGAGGCCGGAGATTCTCCGGCTCCCCACAAGGCCGAGGGATTCCCTGAGGGCGGGAAAGGTGGACCCCCACCCGAGGACGAGGACGTCCCCGTCTTCATGGCCGTAGCGCACCGGCGGGAGGGCCTCCCGCTCCAGTTCCCTTCCCCGGGAAAGCCTCTTGTCCACCATCCGGACCCGGAGGGCGAGGTCTTCCGTGATGTGTCCTTCCTCGTCATGTTCGTCGCTGTCCGCCACGACGAGCCCTTCCCCCAACCCGGGAATGCCCCGGGGGGAAATCCCGTCCCCGGTGAAGGCGTACCGGCGGTAATCCCTGTCCGTCCTCACCGTGTGGCGGACCGCCCGGGCTTCGTCGAGGGGAAGCCCCGGAACGTTCCAGTAGGAATCCATGAAATACTGGTCGGTGAGAAGGAAAACGGGCACCTGGTACCGGTCGGCCGTGTTGAAGGCGCGGCAGGCGAGGAGGACCGCCTCCTCCAGGGTCCCCGGCGCGTACACGCACCGGCGGAACGCGCCGTGCCCGGCGTAAAGGACGAGGTTCAGGTCCCCCTGTTCCGTTCTCGTGGGGAGGCCCGTCGCCGGGCCGGGGCGCTGGGCGAGGTGCACCACCAGGGGGGACTCGAGCATCCCCGCGAGGCTCACCCCTTCCTCCATGAGGGCGAACCCGCCGCCGGAGGTGGAGACCAGGGCCCGGGCGCCGGCGTACCAGGCGCCGAGGGCCATGTTGACGGCGGCGATTTCGTCCTCCGCCTGCTCCACGACGATCCCGAAGTCGCGGGCATGGCGGGCGAGGAACACCATGACCGCCGTGGACGGCGACATGGGGTAGGCGGACAGGAAATCGCATCCCCCCGCGAGGGTTCCGATTCCCACGGCTTCCGCGCCGTTGACGAGAACGTCTCCCGCGACCCCCGGATTTTTTTTCACATCGACGCGGACCTTTCCGGCCCGGACCAGTTCCCTTGCCGCCTGGAGGCCCTTCGCCGCAGCAAGACGGTTCCTTTCGACGACGGCGTCCCCGGTTCCGGCGAAAAATCTTCCCATGAAGGCGTCGAGATCGCCGGCGGCGATGTCGAACAGGCCCGCCACGAGCCCGGCGGCGATGGTGTTCCCGTAAAGGGCGCCGCCCACTTCGTTTGCCAGCGCCCCCAGGGGCACGGGATGGAAGTTCCCCCGTCGCTCCGCCGGCCGGACGACGTCTCCGTCGCCGATGACGATCGTATTCTTTCCGACCCGTTCCCCCAGATGTTCCATGGCCTTTCCGTCCAGGGGAAGAAGAAGGTCGATCCGGTCCACCGGGGCGTCGACGGGTTCCGAGGACACCCGGATCAGGGTCGAATTGGACCCGCCCCGGACCCGGGACATGTATTCCTTCGTCCCGAAGATGTGATACCCCGACTGTTTCAGAATGCGGGTCAGGATCTGTTCGACCGTCTGGATTCCCTGTCCCGCCTCGCCGCACAGGACGATGGCAAAGTCCTTCCTTTTTTTCATCGCGTCCCTCCCGACTCCATGAAATATCGATAAAAGGCCGCAACCACAAGGGAATGGGTGATCCGTCCCTCCCGGATGAGGGAGGGAACAAACGCAAGGGGAACCAGGAGAACGCCGATGTCCTCCTTGTCGTCAAGCCGCTGGGCGCCCGCCGGGCACGCCTGCCGGGCAAGATAGGTAAAGCATCGGTTGTTCTGAATGGACGGGTTCGGATGGACCCACCCGAGGGCCTGCCACTCGCCGGCCCTGTACCCCGTCTCCTCCAGGAGTTCCCGCCGGGCGGCGTCCTCGGGACGGTCCCCCGCTTCGACGAGCCCGCCGGGGATTTCGAGAGTGACCTCCCGAAGCCCGTGCCGGTACTGGCGGATCATGACCACCTCGTTCTTCTCCGTGAGAGGGATCACGTTCACCCAGTCGGGCGACTCGAGGACAAAAAAATCATGGGCCTCTCCCGTCCTCGGGGAGACGGCCCGGTCCGTCCGGAGACGGAACACCCGGTAATCGACGTCGTGACGGCTGGACAGCAGCTTCCAGGGCCCGGGATCGGATCCGATCTTCTTCAAGGTGACGGATTTCTCCTTTCCTTCAGCAAATAAAAAATTTCTATTTTATTATAGTGATTCGAGGGGGGGGGATCAAGGGAAATGCCGGGGCTTCCGGGAAACGCAGGGCGCGGCCGCCGGGGGGATATCCCTTGAAGAGCCCGGAACTCCTGTGGTATAGCGGAAAGTGCCGGCGGGACGGGAAAAACGGAACCCGCCCGGGGCAAGGAGGAATTTCCCGTTATGGAACAGGTGGACACGGTACTCCTCGGGGACTGGGTTCTCACCCTGGATGAAAAGAACACGGTCTACCGGAACGGCGGCGTCGCCATCCGGGGGGACCGCATCGTCGCCGCGGGCACCAGGGAAGACCTGACAAGGCGCTATGCCGCGAGGGAAACCGTGGACGCCCCCTCGGGCCTCCTCATGCCCGGCCTCGTCAACAGCCACACCCATGCCGCCATGACCTGCTTCCGGGGGATCGCCGACGACCTGAAGCTCATGGACTGGCTCAACCACTATATCTTTCCCGCCGAGGCGAAGAACGTGAATCCCGAACTCGTCTACTGGGGAAGCCTGCTCGCCTGCGCCGAGATGATCCTGTCGGGCACGACCACCTTCTGCGACATGTACATCTTCGAGGAGGAAACGGCCCGGGCGGCCCGCGAGGCGGGAGTCCGGTGCCTTCTCGGCGAGGTCCTCTTCGATTTCCCCTCCCCTTCCGTGAAGACGCCGGAAGAGGGGCTCCGATACACGTCCCGGCTCATCGAAAAATGGGCGGGAGACCCGCTGGTCAGCATCTGCGTCGAGCCTCACGCCCTGTACACCTGCTCCCCCTCCCTCCTCCGGGACGCTGGGAAGCTGGCGGAAAAATACGGGGTCCCCATCGCCACCCACCTTCTGGAAACCCAGGGGGAAAAGGCGATGCTCGAGGAGAAGCTCGGGCAGAAACCGGTCCATTTCCTCCGGGACCTGGGCTACCTCCACGAACGGTTCTTCGCGTTCCACGCCGTCGCCATGGACAGGGAGGACATTCGCCTCTTCGCGGAACACGGCTGCAAAGTGGTGCACAACCCCGAAAGCAACATGAAGCTCGCCTCGGGAGTGGCCCCCATCTCGGCGATGCTGAAGGCCGGGGTCACCGTCGGGCTCGGCACGGACGGATGCGCCAGCAACAACAACCTGGACATGTTCCAGGAGATGGATTCGGCGGCCAAGCTGGAGAAATCGGCGCGCCTCGATCCCACCATCCTCTCCGCCGGGACGGTCCTCCGGATGGCCACCATCGACGGGGCGAGGGTCCTGGGAATGGACGCCCTCACCGGCTCCCTGGAGGCGGGGAAAAAAGCGGACGTCCTTCTCCTCGACATGAGAAAGCCCCACCTCACCCCGCTCTACAACGCTGCGTCCCACCTCGTGTACGCCGTTTCGGGGTCCGATGTGGACTCGGTCTGGATCGACGGCAGGAAGGTCCTCGAAAACCGGCGGCTTCTCACGATCGACGCGGAGGAAGTGATGGACCGGGTCCGGTTCATCGCCGGGCGGGTCGAAAGGAGCCTTACCACGTGAAAACGGAAGGCGGCGGGAAACTGGACCTACTCCTCCGGGGAGGGCTCTGCCTCACGTCGAACGAAACGGACGACGTCGTGGAGGACTGCGAAATCGGCATCTCGGGCGGCGCCATCCGCTTCGTCCGGCGGCGGTCCGTCTCCACGGACCCCGTTCCCGAGGCGGCGGAGATCCTCTCCACCGACGGCTGTCTCGTCATGCCGGGTCTCGTCAACACCCACACCCACCTGCCCATGGTCTTCTTCCGGGGACTGGCCGACGACCTCCCCCTCATGGACTGGCTCCAGAAATACATTTTTCCCGCAGAGGCCCGCCACGTGAACCGGGACTTCGTCCGCACCGGGTCGCTGCTTGCCATGGCCGAGATGATCCTCTCGGGAACGACCGCCTTCTGCGACGCCTATTTCCACGAGAGCGCCGTCGCGGAAGCGGCCGTCGAGGCGGGGATGCGGGCCGTTCCCTGCCAGGGATTCATCGACTTTCCCACCGTCGACAACCCGGACCCGACGAAGAACGTCCAGATCGCGGAAAAATACGTGGAGAAGTGGCGCGGCCGATCCCCTCTCGTCACCCCGGCCCTTTTCTGCCACGCCCCCTACACCTGCAGCCCAGAAACCCTCCGGAACATCAAGGCCGTGGCCCGGGAGGCGGGGGTGCTCTACCTCACCCACCTGTCCGAAACCCGGGAAGAGGTCGAAACGATCACCGGGCGGTTCGGATTCACCCCGGGAAAGTACCTGGAGGACCTGGGGGTCCTCGACGAGAGGACCGTGGCCGTCCACTGCAACTGGGTGGACGACGAGGAAATCCGGATCTTCGCGGAGAGGGGCGTCCGCATCTCCCACAATCCCGAAAGTTCCCTCAAGCTCGCCGCGGGAATCGCCCCGGTCCCGAAAATGCTCCGGGAGGGGGTCACCGTCGGCCTCGGGACGGACGGTTCGGCAAGCAACAACGATCTCGATCTCTTCGGGGAGATGGGAACGGCGGCGAGGATTCACAAGGGGGTCTCCCTGGATCCCACCGTCATGGATGCAAAGACGGTGGTCCGCATGGCCACCATCGAAGGGGCGAAGGCCCTCGCCCTGGACAAGGTCACCGGTTCCATCGAACCGGGGAAGCGGGCCGATCTCATCGTGATCGACCTGAACCGGCCCCACCACGTTCCCACCTACAATCCTTTTTCCCAGGTCGTCTACGCCGCCCGGGGCGCCGACGTCCGGGACACGGTCATCGACGGAAGAATCGTCATGAAAAACCGTGTCCTCCGGACGATCGACCTGCCGTCCCTCCTTGCGTCGGCGGCGAAAACCGCTTCCTCCATCGCCCCGGAGAAGTTCCCCCGCTGACGCTCCCGCGCCGCCGTCCCGGCGGACCCTTGCTTCCCTGACCCCGGAACATCCTGCGGCATGACGCGCCCTTTTTCACGGTCCCCCCCGGAACGGGTCGGACCGCGGCGGGCCCGCAGGAGGCTGAAGGAAGGGTCCCGCCTTGGTCCTTTCAGGGTTTTCCACGGGGAGGAAAGCGCCGGCTTCGGGGAAACCGCTTTTCTCCGGCCGGTCGTGAAGCCGTTGAAAACCAGGCAACGGGTCCCGAATAGCAGGACGGGAGGCAGGAGACAAAGGAAATGGGACGAACCGGCCGGGTTTGGAGATGATACGGCCGAAGGCGGAGATGCTTTTTTTATCTACAGGATTATAAAATGTGCAAAAAGGGTTCCCGCCGTCATTCCCGCGGATCGATCCGCTCGACGCCGGCCCGGGAAAAAAGGAGGAAGATGGAGGTCTTCCCGAAAACCTTTGCGGACTCCCCGTCGGAAAGGGCGTACACGGTGACCCGGGCCGCCCCCTCTCCCGCATACTTCCGGATGGTTTTCCAGGCCTCCCGATCGGGGGTCCAGGACTTCTCGGTGGCGAAGGCGTACATGGAGGGGTTCCCGCTCTGAAACTCGACGGCCACGAGCCAGCACCGGGAGCGGGGATCGTTGTCCTTCCAGGCGATGGCAGGGGGGCGGGTGTCGTGCGGCAGACGGGACCCGCCGGACGGCCGGACGACGGCGAGGCTGTCCCCGAACGGGGGGATCCCCGCCACCTGCGCCTCCACCCGGGAGACGAGGTACTGGAGCTGTCAGCTTGCGCCGCTCGTGTCCCTTTTCCCGCTGTACCAGACCGCCCCCTGGGGAAGGCAGCACTGGACCAGGAACCCGCAGAGGACCGGGAGAAGGACGAGGAGCCGGCAGGAGGAAATCGTTTTTTTTCTCATGACGGCACGTTCATTGTCTCCTTCCCCCCCGGCCGTGGGGCCCGCGAGCGCCCGGTTCAATTCCGGGGGGCGAAGTTGCATCGGCATGCCCACTTGATGTACTATAAATTCCACTGAAACGCCAGAAAATGCCGCCCCCCCCATCCGGCGGCGACGTCGCCTCAACCCGCCGGACTTTGGAAAGAAAAATCGAGGCCGGCCTTTCAGAGAGGAGATTCGGTTACGTGTCATGGAAACCCTTGGAATATGCATCGGAGCCTCCACGCTCTCGTCGGTGGTTCTGGAGCGCCGCGACGGCGGCGCCCCGGTCGTTCTTCATGCTTCCGCCCTTCCCCACAATGGGGATCCCCGCAAGGCCGTCCTGGAAACCCTGGAGCGGCCGGAGGCCCGCCGTTACGACAGGATCGCCGTAACGGGAAGGAGCTTCCGTGACTGCCTGAACCTCACCACGCTCTCGGAGCCCGAATCGGTGGAGGAGGCGTTCGTCCACCTCTACGGCAGGGGGAGCGGCTTCAACGCCGTCGTCAGCGCCGGTGGCGAAACCTTCCTCGCCTACGTCCTCGACGGGGAAGGCCGGATCTCCTCGGTCCAGACGGGAAACAAGTGCGCCTCGGGAACGGGGGAGTTCTTCCTCCAGCAGATCCGCCGGATGGGAATGCCCCTGGAGGAAGCCCTCCGGTCCGCCCGGACGGAAATGCCCTACCGCGTGTCGGGCCGGTGCAGCGTGTTCTGCAAGAGCGACTGCACCCACGCGACGAACAAGGGGATCCCGAAGGGCCGCGTCGCGGCGGGCCTGAGCCGGATGATGGCCGAGAAAATCCTGGAGCTTCTCACCCACGTCCCCAGGAGCCGCATCCTTCTCATCGGGGGATGCGCCCGGAACGCCGTCATGGTGGATTCCCTGAAAAAGGAAATCGACGCCCTCGTCGTTCCCGCGGAGGCCGCCTTTTTCGAGGCCCTCGGCTGCGCCCTGTGGGCCCTGGATCATGAAACCCTGCCGCTCCCCGATCGACGGGGCCTCTTCCACCCCGGGAAAGGCCTCTTTCCCCGCCTCGCCCCGCTGAAACGGTTCGAGGACCGGGTGGTGTTCAAGACGGCGCCCCGTGGAACGGCGGCGAAGGGGGACCGGTTCATCCTCGGGCTCGACGTGGGATCGACCACGACGAAGGCCGCCCTCGTCCGGACCGGGGACGACGCCGTGTGCGCCTCCGTCTACATCCGGACCGGCGGCGACCCCGTCCGGGCCTCCCGGAACTGTTACGGCGCGCTCCTGGAAACGCTGGGGAACCTCTCGAAGGAGATCTCCATCGAAGGTCTCGGTGTCACCGGATCGGGACGGCAGATCGCCGGTCTTCACGGAATGACGGACGGGATCATCAACGAGATCATCGCCCACGCCACCGGCGCCCTCCACTTCGACCCCGCCGTGGACACCATCTTCGAAATCGGAGGCCAGGATGCCAAGTACACCCGGCTCACCGGCGGCGTGCCCTCCGATTACGCCATGAACGAGGCCTGCAGCGCCGGGACGGGCTCCTTCCTCGAAGAGGCGGCCCGGGAGTCCCTCTCCATCGGGACGGAGGAGATCGCCGGCTTCGCCCTCCAGGGAGAAACCCCGCCGAACTTCAACGACCAGTGCGCCGCCTTCATCAGCAGCGACATCAAGAAGGCCTTCCAGGACGGCATCGGCAGGGAGGACGTGGTGGCCGGCCTCGTCTATTCGATCTGCATGAACTACGACCACCGCGTCAAGGGAAACCGGCCCGTGGGGGAGAAGGTCTTCATGCAGGGAGGCGTCTGCTACAACCGGGCCGTCCCCCTGGCCATGGCCGCCCTCACGGGGAGAAGGATCGTCGTTCCCCCGGACCCGGGCCTCATCGGGGCGTTCGGCGTGGCCCTGGAGGTCCGGCGCCGGATGGAACTCGGCCTCATGGCCCCGGGCCGCTTCAGCCTGGAAATGCTGCGGGACCGGGAGCTGGAATACGGCAAGCCCTTCATCTGCGACGGTGGACGGGAGAAGTGCGACCGGAAATGCGAGATCGCCCGGATCCGGATCGAAGGCAGGATCTATCCCTTCGGCGGCGCCTGCAACCGCTGGTACAACCTCCGGTCGGGGACGGACGTCCACGCGGCGGACATCAACCTGGCCGCCCGGTTCGAAAAGCGCGTCTTCGCCGGGGCGGTGGTCCCGGCGGAACCGGGCCGGCGGCCCTCGGTGGGCATCAACAAGTCCTTCATGGTGAACACCTATTTCCCCCTCTACGACCGGTTCTTCCGGAATCTCGGTTTCGACGTCGTTCTCCCCGGCGAACCGGACCTGGAGGGAATGAAGCGGCGGAACGCCCCGTTCTGCTACCCCGCGGAGATCGCCCACGGGTATTTCCAAAACCTCCTCGAAAAGAATCCCGACTACCTCTTCCTGCCGCTTTTTCAGGGGGACTACCTCCCGGGAGGGACGGGGCGAAGCTCCACCTGCCCCATCTGCCAGGGGGAGCCGTTCTACCTCGCCGCCGCCTTCCAGGACCACCGGGTGTGGCGGGACCGGAAGGCGTCGGGCCGGGTCCTGAACCCGAACCTCAATTTTTCCGGGGGGATCGAAAACGGGGGGAAAAGCCTCCTTGACCTCTCGGGAACCCTCGGTGTACCCCGCCGGAAGATCAGGGCCGCCTTCCGGGAGGCCGCGGCCGTCCAGGAGCAGGTCCTCCGCGAGACGCGGGAGGATGCCGCGGCGTTCCTGTCCCGTCTCGAGAAGGACCCGGACGCCTTCGCCGTGGTCCTTTTCGGCCGGACCTACAACGCCTTCGTGTCGGAAGCCCACAAGGGGATCCCGGGAAAGTTCGCCTCCCGGAACATCCCCGTCATCCCCTGCAACGGGATCGCCTTCGAGGGGGAGGACCCCATGGACGGGAGGATGTACTGGTCCGCGGGAAAGAGGATCCTCGGCGCCGCACGGTTCGTCGCCGCCCACCCCCGGCTGTTCGGGTGCTACATCACGAACTTCTCCTGCGGGCCCGATTCCTTCCTCATCGGCTATTTCCGGAACATCATGGGGAGGAAGCCCTCGCTGACCCTCGAGCTGGACAGCCACGTGGCGGACGCGGGCATCGAGACCCGGGTGGAGGCGTTTCTCGACATCGTCCGGAGATACCGGGAGATCGAGGAAGGGTCCCGTCCCGTCCGGAGGGCGGCCCGCTCCGTTCCCGCCCGGATCCGCTTCGATTCCCAGGGTCCCGTGTACGTCGATTCACGGAACGGCGAGCTTTCCCTGCGCGACCCCCGGGTTCATCTCATCTTTCCCTCCATGGGAAGGTTTCTCTCCGAGGCGGGCTCGGCGGTGTACCGGGGCGCCGGGATCCGGGCCTCCACCCTCCCCCCGGCGGACGAGGAGACCCTCCGGATGGGCATGGCCCACGCCACATGCAAGGAATGCCTGCCCCTCCTCATCACGGCGGGAAGCCTCCTCCGGTGCGTCCGCGAGCGGGGGGACGGGGACGACAGGCTCCTGTATTTCATGCCCACGGCCTCGGGACCCTGCCGGTTCGGCCAGTATTCGGTGTACATGAACGATCTCATCGCCCGGTCGGGCATCGAGAACGTGGCCCTCTTCACGGCCAACGGGGAAACGAGCTACGGCGAGGTGAAGGGAAAAGACCTGACGACCCGCCTGTGGACGGGGGTGATCCTGGCGGACATCTTCGAGGAGATGCGGTCGGTCCTGCTCGCCGGCGCCGCGGATGGAGAAGCCGCGCTGGCCGTTTTCGAAAGGCAGTGGGCAGGGGTCGTGAAACTCCTGGAAGACGGGGGGACGCTCCGGGAACAGATGGGACCGCTGGAGGCCGTCGCCGGGGAACTCGGCGGGATCGCCCTGAAACAGCCCCTCGACCGGATGCCCCGGATCCTCCTCACGGGGGAGATCTTCGTCCGCCATGACGGCCTGTCCCGGCAGTACCTCGTGGAGGAGATGGCCCGGAAGGGATTCGCCACCCGGGTGTCCTCCCTGGCGGAATGGGTCTACTACACCGACTGGTGCGTCCGGAACGGCCTGTCGTTCCACGACGCCTCGTGGAGGGAAAGGTTCTCCCTCTTTTTCCGGTCCTTCGTCATGCGGAGGATCGAGGGCGACATCCGGAAGGTCATGTCCCGTTCCGGGCTCTGCAGCGGGCGGACGGAGGACGTGGATCACCTGATCCGTTCGGCCCGCCCCATGATCAGCCGGAAACTCACCGGGGAGGCGATCCTGACGGTGGGGGCGGCCGTGGGCGAGGTGCCCCGTCCCTGCTGCGGCGCCATCGCCATCGGCCCCTTCGGCTGCATGCCCAACCGGCTGGCCGAGTCGATCCTGAACATGGAAATGACCCGGAACGGAACCCCGCACGACGGCGGGGCCGCGCCCTCCGGGCGGCGCCGGAGCCTCCCGTTCCTGGCCATCGAATGCGACGGGAACCCCTTCCCCCAGATGATCGAGGCGAAGATCGAAGCCTTTCTTCTCCAGGCCGCCCGCCTTCACGGGGAGACGTCCTGACGGAAAGGGGAAGGGGATCAGCGCCCCCCTTCGGGGTCGAAGAGGTAGCCCACGGACCGGACGCTCCGGAAATAAACGGGTTCCTGGGGATTTTCCTCGAAATATTTCCGGAACCGCACCAGGAAATTGTCCACCGTCCGCGTGGTGGTGTCCTTCGAATACCCCCATCCGATTTCGAGGAGTTCCTTCCGGGACAGGGCTTCCCCCTTTCGGGAGACGAAGAGCTTCAGCAGTTTCAGCTCCTGTTCCGTGAGGACGATCCTGCCGGTCCGGCAAAGGGCCGTGCCGGCGTCGAAATCGATGACGTTCTCCCCGAAGGAAAAGGTCCGGGAGGGGGCGGTCTCGTCTTCCCCGGCAAGGCCGGTCCCGTTTCCGTACCAGGACGCCTTTTTGAGAAGACGATCGATCCGCAGGAGGAATTCGTCCAGATGGAACGGCTTGGCAAGATAGTCGTCCACGCCGCAGGAAAGGCCTTTCACCCGGTCGTCGGGGGCCCCCTTGACGGAAACGATGAGGATGGGAATGCGCTCGTCCCGGAGGCGGATGTTCCGGAGGACCGACAGCCCGTCGAGGTGGGGCAGCATGATGTCGAGCACGATCAGGTCCGGCCGGAATTCCTCCCACATCCGCAGTCCGGTGAGGCCGTCCCCGGCGACGATCACCTCGTACCCCTGAAGGGCCAGGTTCAGTTTCATTCCCTCCGAAATGTGGGGATCATCCTCGACGAGGAGAATCCGCTTTCTTTCCTTTCCGTTCATGCCTTCACGCCCCCTGCGATTTCAGCGGAAGGATCACGGTGAACGCCGATCCCTTTCCGGCCCCCCCGCTCTCCGCGACCACCTTCCCCCCGTGGATCCGGGCGATCTGCCGCACGAGATACAGGCCGATCCCGCTTCCCTTGGCGGTCATGTTTTCCGCCCGTCCCACCTGGTAGAACTTCCGGAAGATCTTCCGGATCTCCTTCTTCTCGATGCCGATCCCGTTGTCCTCGAACCGGATGCGGAGCTTCCGCTTTTCCGGGAGGAAGGAGATCTTCAGCTCCGGCATCGCCGACTCGTTGTATTTCATCGCGTTCGTCGTCAGGTTCATGAGGAGCATGTCGAACAGCGAAGGAATCATGTCGCAGGAACAGGGCCGTCCCGAGGGGTTCCCGACGGCGATTTTCGTCCCGGGGAACAGGTGGGCGTTCTGGTCGTAGAACTTCTGCGCCGCCTCGGCGAGATCGGCGCGGACGAAGGTCTTCTCGAAGCTCCCGCTTTCGATCCGGGCCAGGTTCAGAATGCGGGACGCGTTGTCCTCGAGCCGCTTCACGTCCCTGAGCATGAAATTCAGGTACCGGACCCGCTCCTCCCGGGAAAGTTCGTGGCGCAGGAAAGTCTCCAGGTAGAGGTGGAGCGACGTCAGGGGGGTCTTCATTTCGTGGGTGAAATTGCTGATGAAGTTGTGCTGCATCCGGTAGAGCTGCAGGAGTTTCCGGTTGTACAGGAAGATGATGAAAATCCCCGCCAGGATGAGGCCGACGAGAAGGGACAGGACCAGGATCACCACCCACGTCTGGGGTTCGAAGATCTGCGACCGGTCGAGGTTGAACCGGTGCACCAGGTCGGAGATCCCGGCGCTCACCCCCACAAACCAGTAGATGTAGAGAACGAGAGAGGCCCCCAGGGCCAGAACGGAAGCGATGAAAACAAAAATCGGATGGAAAAACCACTTTTCCCTGCCGGTCATGACGGACGTACCTGCGATTTCCCCGTTTCCCCTCCGGCCGGGACGGCCGGGCGGGCGATCCCGGGGGTGCGCCGGCGGCGGGGCGTAAGGGCTTCGTTCGAGGGCTTCATACGCTGTCCCTATATCAGCGGGGCGGTTCTGTCAACGGAGAGGACCGTCGTCCCTTTCCCTCCGATTGTAAAACAAATGTAAAAGCCCTTCCCGGCACCTGTATTTTCGAGATTTTCCGTATTAGAAGGGGAGTCGGACGCACCACTCCAGAAAAAAACAGAAAGAGGAGACCCTATGACCCCTTCCAGTTCCGCCCATCCCGTTCATCCGCGGGGGCTTCGCGCCCGCGTTCTCCTGTCCAGCGTCTTCGGACCCTACGCCCAAGACGACGAATACGGGAGCCGGACCATCAACCCCATGGAACTCTACCACAACCAGGTCACCCGGCTTCAGGGCGCCTTTTCCCTGCGCATGTTTCACCGGTCCTTCGGGCTCATGATGATCCAGTCCAACATCGACGCACCGTGCACGCTCCTCGACTTCCCGTCCAGGGAGCGGTTCATCGCCGAGATCCGGGAACGGCCCTACGACATCATCGGCATCAGCTCCATCCTCACCAACATCGGCAAGGTCCGGGAAATGTGCCGGCTCATCCGGGAGCACCAGCCCGGGGCGACCATCGTGGTGGGCGGGCACATCGCCGCGAAGGAGGACATCCGCGACCGGGTCGACGCGGACCACATCTGCAGGGGGGAAGGCATCCGCTGGTTCCGCCGCTTCCTCGGCCAGGACGAGAACGGGCCGATCCGGCACCCCATGGTCTACTCGGGCTTCGGCGTCCGGGTCCTGGGGGTCACCCTCCCGCTGCGGCCGGGAAACACGGCGGCCATGCTCATCCCCTCCGTGGGGTGTCCCGTGGGGTGCAACTTCTGCTCCACCTCGGCCCTCTTCGGGGGCAAGGGGCACTCCGTCCATTTCTACGAGACCGGCGACGCCCTCTTCGAGGTCATGGACCGGATCGAAAAAACCCTCAAGGTCCGCTCGTTCTTCGTCATGGACGAGAATTTCCTCCTCCACCGGAACCGGGCGCTCAGGCTCCTGGAACGGATGAAGGAAAGCAAAAAGAGCTGGTCCCTCTATGTTTTCAGCTCCGCCCGGGTCCTGCGGTCCTACAGCATGGAAGAACTCGTCGGACTGGGGATCTCCTGGGTTTGGATGGGCCTGGAGGGGGAGGACAACGCCTACCACAAGCTCAGGAACGTGGACACCATGGATCTCGTGAAGACCCTCCAGTCCCACGGCATCCGCATCCTCGGTTCCTCCATCATCGGCCTCGAGCACCACACGCCGGAAAACATGGACCGGGTCATCGACTACGCCGTCGCCCACGACACGGACTTCCACCAGTTCATGCTGTACACGCCCGTTCCCGGCACCCCCCTCCACAAGGAACACACGGAGGACGGAACCCTCCTTCCGGAGGACGCGTTCCCCATCGCCGACGGCCACGGCCAGTACCGGTTCAACTACCGCCACCGCCACATCCCCGGCGGCATGGAAGAGAAGTATCTTCTCGAAGCGTTCCGGCGGGACTTCGAAGTCAACGGCCCGAGCCTGGCTCGGCTGATCCGGACCTTCCTCCAGGGCTGGAAGCGCTACGGGAACCACCCGGACCGGCGGATCCGGGACCGCTTCGCCTGGGAGGTGAAGCCGCTGCGCACCGTCTACGCCGGGGCGGTGTGGGCCATGAGAAAATGGTATGATAAGGACGACCGGATGCGGGGGAAAATGGACGCCCTCCTCAAGGACCTTTACCGGACCTTCGGCTGGGTCACCCGGGCCGCCGCTCCCGTCACGGGACGGTACCTCTTCGAAACCATGAAGCGGGAGGAGGCGCGGCTCGCCCGGGGATGGACCTGGGAACCGGAGACGTTCTTCGAGAAGAACGAGGCCGCCCTCGCCCTGGATCAGGCCGTTCCGTCCCCGGCGCGGCGGGGGGAGAAGAAGATCCCCGTCCCGGCCATGGGCCTGTCCCCGGCGTCGAAGTAACCGGCGCAGGATTTTTGAATGTCGTCCGGGGCTTCGGCCCCGGTTGGAACAAAGGGAATCCGGTTGATACGGCGGTTCCTGGGGGGCGCGGACGGTTTTCCGGCTCAGGAACCGCTTTTCGACGGTTCCTGATTTCTCGCTCCACTGCAACACCGCGGATTCGCCCTGTGGGGCCATCAGGCTTGGACAAGCGGTGTTGCGGGCGTTCCGCTTCGAAAGGAACCGTAGCGAAAAGGCGGTTGATTCGCCTCCAAAACCGTCCCGCGCCCCTTCACGGCAATCTTCTCCGGCAAGGCACCGCCGGCCCTGAAGGGCCGGACTGCGTCAAACAATCACCTTGCATCTTCAGCCCCGGTCCGTGCAAACCCCTGAATGTTGTCCGGGGCTTCAGCCCCGGTGGATCATACCCCGGCCCTGCAGGGCCGGACTACATCAAATCACTGGATTACGCGCCGGTTGTCCCCGGTGCGAAGATGCGTCCAACCCAATTTCCCGGTCAACCTCCCTTTATGATTGCAATTTACACCGATCGGGGGTAACAAGAACGTAAGACCTCGCCGGGGGAGTTTCAAAACCGCCCCCTCCCCCTGTCGTTGCATCGGGTTTTCTTTCCGCCGCCGGTTCCCGGCCGGGCGGGACGCCCGGAGGACAGGACGCCATGAGGATCTTCCGGAAGCTTCTCCTTCTTTTCCTTGCCGCGGGCCTCGTACCGCTGGCCTGCCTCAGTCTGTACCACCTGACGGCGCTGCGGACTCTCGGGGACGAGGCCGCCTCCCGCTCGGGCAAGGTCCTGACGGAGGAGATGCGGCGGCACATCCGGGAAGCGGTCAAAAACTACGCCAGGCTCATCCACCAGCAAAGCAACGTCCTGGAACTGGTCCTCGGGAACCAGGCCCGGGCGGTGGAAAAATGCCTCGCAGCGGACCCCTCTCCCGCGACGAAAATCTTCTTTCTGGAGGACCGGGACGGAAAAACCCGGCTGCCCCCCGACATGGCGCCCTCGCCGAGGCACCGGATCCCGGACGGCGGCGGCGGGACGGTCCCCCGGCCCATGTCCCTGGCGTCGGCGGATTTCCGGATCCCCCGGGGCGCGGACCGGATGAAGGCGGAAAAGGATGCGGCCCGCCTGGCCGGGATGGTCCCGGCGTACCGGCGGACCTGGGCGGACCACTCGGCGATCCTGGCGCGGATCGTCGTCGGCCTGGAAAGCGGCCTCCTTTCGGGTTATCCGGGCATGGGGGGGTACCCGCCGGCATTCGACGCGCGGGAGCGCCCCTGGTACCGGAACGCCCGGGAAAACGGACGCCTGACCTGGAACCCGCCGTACCGGGACGTCCTGGGGTGCGGGATCGTGGGGAACCTCTCCATGCCCGTCTACGGAACGGACGGCGCCTTCGCCGGCGCTGTCGCCCTGGAGGTGCGCAACATCCAGGATTTCCGCCTCCCGCCGGAGAAAGAGGCGGAAAACGCGGAAGTGTTTCTCGTCATGCTCCGGGAGAGAGAGAAAACCGGACGGCGGGGGCTCTGGATCGCCGGGAGGAACCGGCCCGTGGAGGACGGGACGGACTGGGAAACGCCCCTCCGGGAGGAATGGCTCGAGGACCGCGGCGGGGAGGGAACGGCGCTCCTGATCTCGGACCTTTCCGGGGGGAAGGAGGCGACGGTTTCCATGCCCTTCGACGGACGTCCCGCCCTCTGGGGATACGGTCCGGTGGGCGGAAGCGGGACGGGGACTTGCCTCGTCATGGTCGTCCCCGAATGGGACGTCCTCGTCAAGGCAAGGGAACTGCGGGCCCTCATCCTGGGCCGGAACCGGCAGGCCGCCCGGTACTTCATCGTCATCGCCACCCTCACCGTCCTCGGGGCCGCCGGGATCGCCCTGCGCTTTTCCGGGGCCATCGCCCGTCCCCTGCAGGCCCTCTCCGAGTCCACGGGACGCATCGCGAAGGGCGACCTGGACACGGAAATCCCCCCGGTCCCGCGAAACGACGAGGTGGGCGATCTCGCCCGGGCCGTGGACACGATGCGGCGGGATCTGAAGGCGCACATCCGGCGGCTGACGGAGGCCACGGCGGCCCGGGAACGGATGGAAAGCGAGCTTCGGATCGCCCGCACGATCCAGATGAGCTTCCTTCCGAAACGGTTCCCCTCCCCGGAGGACGGGACGGGCTTCGAACTGTACGCGACGCTCCTCCCCGCCCGCGAGGTCGGGGGCGATCTCTACGATTTCCACGTCCTCGACGGGGGAAGGCTTTTCTTCGCCGTCGGGGACGTCTCCGGAAAGGGGGTCCCCGCGGCCCTCTTCATGGCCCTGGCCCGGTCGCTCATGAAGGGAATCGCCGGCACCGGCGCCGGACCGGCGGAGATCCTGGAGGAAATGAACCGGGAACTGTGCCGGGACAACGAGACGGTCATGTTCGTCAGCGTTTTCTGCGGGACCCTCGACACGGCCACGGGAGAGGTCCTCTATGCCAACGGGGGCCACAACCCGCCCCTCCTGGTGCGGCCCGGCGCGGGGGCGACGTTTCTCCCGGTCCGCAGCGATCTGGTCCTGGGGGGGATGGAGGACGCCGTCTACGGGACCGGACGGCTGGTCCTCGCGCCCGGGGACGGCCTCTTCCTGTACACCGACGGGGTGACCGAGGCCAGGCGCTGCGACGGTGAATTTTTCGGCGGCGGGCGGCTCAGGGAAGCGGTCTCCTCCCTGGGGGCCCTGCCGCCCCGGGAGGCCGTGGAAACCCTCCTGGAAGCGGGGCGTGTCTTTTGCGGGGAGGCCTCCCAGTCGGACGACATCGCCGTCCTCATGGTCCGTTTCACCGGAACGGCGGCGCCTCCCGGCCGCCGGGCCCCGGAAAGATGACCTGCCGGGAGAATCAGTCTTCCATCGTTTCCCGCAGCGCGGCCAGGTCTTCCGCCAGCCCGTCCACGGTCGACCGCGATTGTTCCAGGACCTCGAGGATCCCGTTCAACCGGTTCTTGATCCCGAAGAATTCGTCGTCATGGAAGCGGTCGACCTCGCAGGACTCCATGTGCTTCTGGAGCTTCGACAGGGCGCTTTGCGCTTCCCGGCATGCAACGCGGGTGCGGTTGTCGGCGGCGACGGCGTCGACGCCCCTGTTGTCGGCCGTTCCGGAGATTCTCCACCACGGCAAGGAGGTTCCGTTTCCCTTCCGTTGTCCGCCGGTCGATTTCCCCCCGGATTTGCGCCGTCGCTTCCCCGTCGTATCGTCCCCAGAAGAGGAATTTTTTCTCCAGTTCGTTCAATTCCTCTCCCCGCAGGCCCGCCAGGAAAGTGAACCGCTCCCCTTCGGGCAGGCCTTTCAATTTGTCCGCAAGGTGGGTACTCTTCAGGAGGGGATGGAGGCCCTCGAAAAAACCGAGATCCATGCCATCCTCGACGGGCCGGGCGGCCGGGCGGTCAAGGCCCCCCGATTCCGAATCCGAAGATTCCCACGCATCGGACGTGCTTTCCGTCCCGGAAAGGGACGATTCCTCCAACAGGAAACGACCCGGCGCCATCCGGGAGGCCAACCCGGTCAACACGTAGTTCGCCGCGGGTTCCCGGAGGACGATTTCCCGGAGCACCGCGTCCTGGATGATCCCGACGTCATCGAGAAGGGGGGGCTCCGCGCCGGGGAGTTCCCGCAAGCCGAGGTCGGCCGGGTTGAAATACGCCATCCGGAAGCCCTTCATGCAGCGCGAATCCAGTCCCCTCGCAAGGGCGTTCAGTTCCCCGTCGTCGAGTTTCTCGAGATGGACCTTCACCTGCTCCTCCAGGAGTCTCCCGTAATCGCCTCCCCGTTTCGTCAACGCTTTCGACCGGTTACGCAGCAGGATCATGTCCTTCCGCAACGCCCTCCGGAAGGCCGTGAAGTCCTCGGTCTCCCGTCGCATCGCCCGCTCCCCCAGCCCGCAGAGGTCTCCCAGGATGTCCGAGAGCTTTCCGCTGTGGCGTTCCAGGGCGCGGTCGACCTTCCCCGCCACCCGCGTGTTCCTTCCGGTGAGCCGGTCGATGATGCGGGCCAGGAGCCGTTTCTTGGGAAACTCGTAACGAAAGGGCTCCACCCTCGGCCCCCCGGGCCTGCCCATCCGCACGATCCTTCCGCTCCATTTCCTGCCGAGGGGGGCATGGTTGAAATCCTTGCCATAGTCGACGGGCACCGCCCGGCCTCTGCCGCGTATCATTTCCATTCCCATGGGATCTCTCCTTTCCTACATCCCGTCCCGTTCCCTCCGGACCTTCCGGATCCACCGGAGCACCTCGGCCACGGGACGGATCAGTTCCGAGGGGATGTACCGGTCGATCTCCCCGTGGTCGAAAAGGTCCCGGGCCAGGGGAACGTTTTCCATGACCGGAATGCCCTCCTCCCGGGCGACTTCGATCATGCGCCGCGCCAGCAGGTTCTCCCCCTTGGCGGTCACGACGGGGAGCTTCGTCCGGTCCTCGTCGTAGAAGAGGGCGACCGCCAGCCGCGCCGGGTTCGTGATGAGGACCGTCGCCTTCCGGACCTTCTGCAGCGTGTCGGCCATGGCCAGCTCGCGGTGCAGTTGCCTGCGCATGCTCCGCACCAGGGGGTCCCCCTCCATTTCCTTGTACTCTTGCTTCACCTCGTCCCTTGTCATCTTCAGCTTCCTCAGATGGTCGTGCCGCTGAAAGAAGAAATCGATCACGGCCACGACGGCGAAGGCGCCCATGGTGTACAGGGCGATCCGTTTCAGGATCTCCGACAGGACCGCCAGAAGGCCGGGGAGGCCGAAATTCGGCGCCAGGACCAGGGCCGGGACGGCCGCCCGGAGCACCCCGTAAAGGAGCACCGAGAGAAAGAGGATCTTCGCCGCCGACTTGAGCAGCTCCACCAGGTTGCTTAAGGAGAAGATCCTTTTGAACCCCTCGGCGGGGCTGATTTTCTTCAGGCTCGGTTTGGCCGCCTCGACGGCGAAGAGGGCGCCGATCTGGAGAAAATTGGCGAGCACCCCCGTGGCGGCCACGGCAGCGAGGACCGGCAGGGAAAGCCGGGCGATCCCGCGGACCGTCCCCTGGAGCACCAGGGCCATGGCGTCGTGGAACGGGAGGCCGTAGCAAAGGGAAGGCAGGAGAACGAGGGACCTGAGTTCCTCCCCGTGAACCTCCCACCGGACCCAGAGGACCCCGAAGGCCGCCGCGAGGACCGCCGCCGACGCCACCTCCCGGCTCCTGGCGACCTGGCCCTTCCTCCGGGCGTCCCTCAGCTTTTTTGCCGTCGGTTGTTCCGTCTTTTCCGCCATGGTTCCCTCGAACCTCCTTCAAGGCCCCCGTCGGGCCCGTTTTCCCCGTCCATCCCTTCCCCCCGTCACGGCGGCGGCGCCCCCATCGGTCCCCCCAGGAGGGCCGGCAGAAGCCGGACGGCGGCGATCTCCTCCCGGAAGAAGGAAACGAGAAAGCCGAGATAGAGGGCGAGGAGAAGGACGGCGATCCCGCTTTTGACGGGCATGGACAGGAAGAACACGTTGAGCTGGGGCGCGAAACGGCTGATGAGGCCGAGTCCCAGCTCGCTCGCGAAGAGGGCGATGATGACGGGCCCGCCGAGGAGGACGGTGAGTTCCATGATCCGGTCCGCCTGTCCCAGGAAGAATCCGGAAAACCCGGCCTGGAAACGGGGAAAGAAGGAAAAGACGGGCCAGATCCGGTAGCTCTCGAAGAGGGCCGACAGGAGAAGGAGGAATCCGCCGCCAGTGAAGAAAAGGACCGCCGTCAACTGGAAGAGCAGGCTTCCCGTGGGGGACGTCTGGGCGCCCGACAGGGGGTTGAACACGCTCGCGATGGTGGCCCCCCTCTGGTTGTCGATGAAAAACCCCACGCTTTCCGCCACCCAGAACACCACCCCGGCGAGATAGCCCATGAGGAGCCCCAGGACCACCTCCTTTCCGATGACGGCCGCCAGGATCGCCGGCGACGACAGGGCGCCCTCGACGATGCCCGGCGACACGACGGGGAAGAGGACCAGGGAGAGGCTGACGGCGACGGCCCTCCGCACCAGCCCCGGAAAGAGTTCCCGGCCCAGGACGGGGAAAACGGCGAACAGGGCCAGGATCCTCGGGAGGACGGCCACGAAGGGAAGGAGGATCTGCTTCAGGGGTTCGATGTCCATCAGCGTATCAGGGCCGGGAAAAGAATGAACAGCTTTTCCGTGAAGTGGAACAGTTCGCCGCCGATCCACCGCGCCGTGACGAGGATCGTCACGATGACCGCCACGAGCTTCAACGCAAAGGAAAAGGTCTGCTCCTGGATCTGGGTGACCGCCTGAAAGAGGCCGACCAGGATCCCCACCACAGAGGCCACGACGATGGGCGGCAGCGAAAGGACCAGCACCAGCATCATCGTCTGAACCGTGCAGTCCAGGATGTTCGTCAGGTACATGTCGTTCCCCCTTGCCGTTCCGGTGTCCCGCGGGTCCCCCGCCGCCCCCCCGGCCGCCCCTCCGGGAAGGGCGGAAAGGCATCCCGCGGGAACCGGAAACGCTATCGGTACATCAGCACCAGCCCGTGCACCAGCCTCCCCCATCCGTCCACGAGAACGAACAGAAGCAGTTTGAAGGGCAGCGATATGGTCATGGGGGACACCATCATCATCCCCATGGCGAGCAGGATGTTGGACACCACGAGATCGATGGCCACGAAGGGGAGGTACAGGAGAAACCCGATCTGGAACGCCGACGTCAGCTCGCTCACCGTGAACGCCGGCACGAGCACCATGAGGTCGTCCTGCCGGAGTTCCCTCGCCCGTTCCTCCGGCCACAGGCTCCTGGCCGATTCCATGAAGAAGACCCGTTCCGCCTGCCGGGAATGCTTCAGGAGGAACCGGCGGAGGGGTTCCCTGGCGGCGCCGGCGGCCTCGAGAAAGCTTCCGACCTCCGCCGTGCGGATGTTCCGGGCCTTCACGGCGGCGTACATCTCCTCCCCCACCGGCGCCATGATGTAAAGGGTCAGGATGATGGCGAGGCCGTTGACGACCATGTTGGGCGGGATCTGCTGGATGCCCAGCGCGTTCCGGATGAGGGCGAAGACGACCACGAGGTTGATGAACGAGGTCACCATGACCGCCACGAAGGGCGCAAGGGCCACCGCGGCGAGAACGACGACGATGTGCAGGGCGTCAGGAAACGGCGTCATGGGAATCCCCCTCCCGGGCCAGTTCCAGGACCCGGACGCCGACCCGGCCCGCCACCCGGACCAGTTCCCCGCTGCCGATCCGCTTTCCGTTCGCCCGGATGGTGACGGGCCTGTCCGGGGACCCTTCCAGTTCGAAGGTGTACCCCGGACCGATGGTTTTCAATTCGCCAAGAAGAATCTTCCGGCTCCCCGCCTCGAAGCGAAGCGTGATCTCCAGTTCGTCCAGGTCCGCGGCCCGGCCCGTGGATTGTTTTGCATTCATGGCCTCCCCTCTTCTTTCCCGCACCGTCACCGTGCGGCCTTCCAGTGTTGCGGCAAAGGAGACGCCGGGCCCGGCCCGGACCACCGCCTCTTTGCCCTCCTCCCAGGCCCCCGAATCGGGCAGGAGGATGTCGTCCTTTTCCAGCCCCTTCAGATCGCCGAGAGGGACGGACACGCGGCCGATCTCCACCGCTATCTCCACCGGGACAGCGTCATACCCGGCGACCCCTTCGGGAGGCAGCCGGCCGAGGAGCTCGGCAAGCCACTTCGCCGCCGGCGGCTCCGGGAGAATTTTCCCCGAAACGGCGGCGGCCCCGCCTTCGCCGTTTTCCCGGAGGAGGCGGAAATGAAGCGGAATCCCCGGACCGGGCCCGCCGGGCGGCGCCGTTTCCGTCCTCCCGGCGGGAAAGGCGATCTCCCCGATCGCCGCCTTCGAGCCGCTCCACCTTTCGAACCGGTCGAGGAGGTCCTCCAGGAACGCTTCCGCCGCGGCCTCCCGGACCTCCGCCGGCAATCCCGCCGCATCCTCCCCGCCGAGAAACGCCTCCAGGGCCGCGCGGAAGAAGAAGCGGTCCAGATCGATGCGCAGGGACCGGCCGTCCGCCTCGATCCGCGCCGAAACCTCCGGGGGAAAGGGGCTTCCCGAAGGCACGAAGAGAAGGGTGAACGCCCCCGGCCCCCCGGAAAAGGAAAACCGGCTTCTTCCGCCGAACACCCGGTTCAGCAGATCCGCTTCCTCCCTGGAAACGGCCTTGAGCGGCAGCGGCTCCACGGTTCCGTCCCTCGTCACCGATCCGTTTCGTCGTACAGGTTCCTGCGCTGTCTCGAGCGCCCGTTTCCCTCTTCCCGGCCGGACCCGGAAAACCTCAGATCGATCGTCACGTTCTCCCCGACCCGGTCCTTGAGGGTCCGGGCGAGGTCGTCCGTGCGGCCCGCGAGGAAGGCGCGGGAATCGGCGGAGTCGGTGCGGATCTCCAGGCGGATGTCGCCGCCCTCCCTGGAGATGCGCACCTCGGTCCCGGCCAGGACCCGCTCCTTCAGAAAAATGCGGACCTCTTCCTTTCCTTCCCCGAACCTGCCGCTCACCAGGACCCAGTCCGCGATCTCCCGGGCCGCCGCCGCCAGGGTCTCGGCGGTCCGCCTGGGCCCGGCGGTCTCCCCCGCGGGCCGGCCGGGGACCGTTCCCTCGAAAAAGCGCAGGATGGCTTCTCCCGTCGTCATGGGGACCTCCGCCCATCCTTCCGGCGGGGACACCCCGTTGTTTCCCGAAAAGGCATCGCCCTTCCCGGTCTCGTCCCCTTTCGGACCTTCCCGCACTCCCCGCGCCTCCGGCGGCCGGGCGGCTCCGGGTCCTCCGTCCTTCCCGTTTTCGCCGCAGGGGGGAAGGCCCGGCCCCGGCGTGCTTTCCCTCCCGGCGGTTTCCCGGGGCGACGGGGCCGGTGGCCGCCCCGTACCGTCGCCCCGGAGGGTTCCCGGCGACGCCCCCTCAGGGTCTCCAGGGGCCTGCGGGGCGTCTTTCTCCGGACCGGGCATACCGGAGCCGGGTACGCCGGTGCGTTCCCCCTTCCCGGCGGATTCGGCGGGGGCCCCGGCGGACCCCGGGGACCCCCCCCGGCGTTCCGGAACGGCCGTTCCGCCTGGGAGGGGCGCGGCACCGCCGGGCGCTTCCGGCCCCTCGGCGGGCCTTTCCGGGTCCCGCGGGACCGTCGCCGGGGGGCCGCCCCCTGTCCCCGCGAAGGGTTTTCCGCCCGGGGCCTCGTCCTTCCCGTCCCCGGAGCGGCCGTCGAGGAGCCCCTTGAACGCCCGGGATTCCTCGTCGAGATCCCGCTTGGCCTCCGCGCCGCCCTGCCGGGGCGGACCGGAGGTTCCGCCCGGGAGTTCCGGTTCGCCCGGGACGGACGAAACGGCCCCTTCAGAAATCTTCCTCATCGTCCTCCTCCGAGGCGAAGCCCCCGGAAACCTTCCCGTATTCCTCCATCTCCCGCTCGTCCCATCGCTCCATCTCCCTTGCCCGTTCCTCCCTCCAGGCGTTCCGGTGCTCCTCGATTTTCCGTTTCTCCCGGAGTGCGAGGAAGTACGCGTCCCTCGCCCGGTCCACCTTTTCCTGCGCCGCCCGGCGGGCCTCTTCCGCTTCGGCGAGTTCCTCCCCCAGGACCGCCTCCCGTTCCCTCAGGAACCGGACTCCGTGCCGGAACGCCTCCAGGTCCCCCGTCCGGACGAACCGGTTCGCGACCCGCCGGAAGAGCGTTTCCTCCTTCCCCCTCCGCCAGGTCCCGTAATCCGCCAGTTCCTTCCGCTTCCCCGTCTCGGCCTCCTCGGCCTCCCGGCATTCCGCCTTCCGGGCGCAAAGCTCGGTGCCCGCCGACCCTTCCCGGTACTCCCGGAGCCCCATGAGATCGTCAAGAACGTGCTTCATGACAGGACCGCCTCCGTAAGACGCCTTGCCGTATCCTCGAAGGAAACCCGCTCGTCCGTTCCCTGGCGCAGGAAGGCATTGATGCGGTCCATCCGCTCCAGGGCCTCGTCGGCGTCGGGGTCGGAACCTTTCCGGTATTCCCCGATCTTCACGAGGAGTTCCACCTCCCGATATCTGGCGAGGAGTTCCCGGAGCCGCGCCGCCGCCTTCCTGTGCTCCGGGCCGACGACGGCGTTCATCACGCGGCTCACGCTCGCCAGGACGTCGACGGCGGGATAGTGGTTCGCCGAGGCCAGTTTTCTCGACAGGACGACGTGGCCGTCCAGGATGGAGCGGGTCTCGTCCGCCACCGGCTCGGTCATGTCGTCCGCCTCCACCAGCACCGTGTAGAGGGCCGTGATGGACCCCCTGTCGGACTGGCCGGCCCGCTCCATGAGGCGGGGCAGGGTCGAAAAAACGGACGGGGGGAAGCCCCTCCGGGTGGGGGGCTCCCCGGCGGCCAGGCCGATCTCCCGGAGGGCGCGGGCGAACCGGGTCACCGAGTCCATCATCAGGACCACCCTTTTCCCCCGGTCCCGGAAATATTCCGCCACGGCGGTGGCCACGTAGGCGGCCTTGAGCCGTTCCATGGCCGGCCGGTCCGAGGTGGACACCACGACGACGGATCGCTTCATTCCCTCCTCCCCCAGGTCCTTTTCGATGAACTCCCGCACCTCCCGGCCCCGCTCCCCGATCAGGGCCAGGACGCGTACGTCCGCTTCCGACCCCTTGGCGATCATGGCCAGAAGGGTGCTCTTGCCGACGCCGGCGGCCGCGAAGATCCCCATCCGCTGGCCCTCGCCGCAGGTCAGAAGGCCGTCGAACACCCGGAGGCCCAGCGGCATGGAGGCGGTGATCATCCGTCGGCTCAGGGGATCGGGCGGGTCGGCGTAGACGGGATAGACATCGTCGGTGTCGATGGGGCCCCGGGTCCCGGCGTCGAGCGGGTTTCCCAGCCCGTCGAGCACCCTGCCGAGGAGGGCCTGCCCCACGGGCACCACGTGGCTCCGGCCGGTGGGAACGACTTCCGTGGCGGCGGAGATGCCGTGGATGTCCCCGAGCGGCGTGAGGAGGGCCGCCTGCCTGGAAAAACCGACCACTTCCGCCTGGAGCGCCCAGTCCTCCATGGGGTCCTTGAGGATGCAGATCTCCCCGATCTTCACGGCGGGCACGACGGCCCTGATGATGGTTCCCACCACCTGGACGACCCGTCCCTTCACCGCCACGGGGATGGTCTCCTCCAGGGAATCGTGGAGGACGTCGGTGATGTAGCTCAGGCTGCCCATGTCCCTTCGCCCGCGCCTCCTACCGCCGCTTGAAGCTCTTCATCAGGGAGCGCCGGATCGCCTCGATCTGGACGTCCACGCCGGCGTCCACGATGCCCATTTCCGTCTCCAGGATGCAGCCCCCTTCCTTCAGGCGCCCGTCGGCGATGACGTCGACGAACCGGATGCCGGGATAGGCGGCGGTGATCTCGTTGAGCCTTTCCCGCACCGTTTCCACCTGGCCGGCGGACACCCTGAGGGTGACCTGGGTCTGGTTCCTGGCAAGGGTCAGGACGTTTTTGACCACGGCGGCGATCCGGTCGTCCGGGTCCATGTCGCCGATGATCTTCCGGACGGCGAGCGTCACGATGTCGACCACCTTCTTTTCGATTTCCGCGAAGTAGTCCACCGTCCTGGCCACCGTGTCCATCATCTGGGCGGACAGGTTCATCTTGCCCTCCAGGAGACCGTCCCGGTATCCCCGCGTCTTTTCCCGCCGGTACGCCTCCCCGGCGTCCGCGACGATCCGCTTCGCCTCCTCCTCCGCCTTCGCGAGCAGTTCCGCCGCTTCCCAGTAAGCGGCGTACTCGCGGGCCTTGACGATCTTCGTTCCCGGCGCCGTCCTCAGGGCGCCCCCCTTCACGAAAAGCACGGGCTCCATTCAGGCGCCACCTCCTTCAGCAGCACTTTCCGGACCAGGGGCCACCAGGCGTCCTTCCCCCCGTCCGGGACCTCCCCGGAGGGCCTCTCCGGCCACCGGCGGGGGAACTTCAGCCGGAAGCGGCGCACGAGTGCCGCCGGCTCCCCGGCCAGGCATGCCTCCAGTCCGGCCATGCCGCGGGACAGGGCATGCTCCCGGAAGCGGGACGGCTCGACGGGCTCCCCGGCGGGACCGGGGACGGCCGCGGCGTTCAGCAGGAAAGGGGCCCGCTTGAGGGCGAACCGGTACCCGTCGTCGCCGATGCCGTTCTTCAGCCGGAGGACCGAATCCCTGTCGATGATTTTCGAGATCCGGGACGCGTCGAGGGCGATGCCCGTGAAGAGGGCGAGCCGCTCCAGCGTCTCCCCGTCGAGAAGCGCCACCCGCCGCGACGCCTCCCGGAAATCGAAGCACCAGGTTCCTTCCAGTCCATGCTCTCTCAGGATCAGAAGGGAAAGCCGCCTTCGCGCCCTGGCGGACGGTTTGAGCCTCCCGAACCAGGAGGCCTTCGGGGTGCCTGCGATCCAGCTTTCATGGATCCAGGACGCCGGCGCCAGGTTGAATTCGAAGATGAGCGGCGCCAGGGGATGGCGTTCCCTGATCAGTTTCTTCAAAAAGAGGTCGGCCATGTCCGTTCGCCTCCCTGTCCGGAAGCACCGTCCCGCCCGGTGCCGCCGCCCCCGGCGGCCGCGGCCTTCCGCCTTCGGGCCCGGATGAAAAAGCCCGCCCCCCCGAGGGCGGCGAGAAGAAGCAGTCCGAGCCCGCCCCCGTGGAGCCGGAGGCCCCCGCCGGCGCGGGGAGGCGGTCCCGGGAACGGAGCCCCACCGTATCCCGCCGTCCCGGCAGCGGGCGCCGGCGTCTCCGACGGGAAGAGGACCACGGTCACGTTGTCGTACGTGAGCCCCTCTATGCTGTTGACCACCAGCTTCTTGATCGCGGGGATGCCGGCCTCCAGGTCCGCATCCTCCCGGTGCCGGATGAAGACGGAGGCGGAGGAGGGCCGCAGCGTGTCCGTCAGGGGGTTGTTTTCCGGGATGACCACGTGGACCCTTGCGGTGAGCACGCCGTCGATGTGGGACAGGGTCTCCGAAATCTCCTGGGACAGGGCGTAGAGGTAGAGGATCCGCTCCTGCATGGGCGACGAGACGAGGCCCTGTTTCCGGAAGATCTCCCCGATGCTGGCGAAACGGTCCCGGGGGAACCCGCCGGCCTGGAGCAGCTCCACCGCCCGGGCGAGGTCCGCCTTTTCCACCCGCAGCCCCCAGACGTTCTCCTTGCCGGGGACCTTCTCGCCGTCGATGCCGTTTCTCAGGAGCACCGCCAGGATCCGGTTGGCCTCCTTCTCGTCGAGACCGGAATACAGCTCGACCCTGCAGGCGCAAAGAAGAAGGGCGAACCCCGCCAGGACGAGGAAAAGCCGGTGCCGTTTTCCCGCTGTCATGATGCCCCCATGCCCGGGTCCAAAAACGTCTTTGCGGACTTTTTTACGATGCCGTCAGCCCTGCAAAACTTTTGAAAATCAAAACAACGCTTCTTCGAACGGCGAAGGAAAAAGCTCCATAGGCAAGGCGCCCGAAACCCGAGGACCGAGGCGTACTTCCGGTACGCCGCAGGGACGAGGGGTGAAGGGGAACGCTGCATATGGGCTTTTTACGATGCCGTCAGCCTTGAGTTTTAAAAAGGGTCTGAATCCCCTGATCCACCTTGTCCACCACCCTGGCGGCCAGTTCCTGTTCGAAGGCCAGCATCATTACCTCGTACTGGAGCCTCATGAGTTCCGCCGGTGAGAGGGGCTCTTCCCCGGCGCCCGCCACCATGCCGTTGATCCGTTCGATCTGGCCAGCCTGGCTTCTGCTCACGTTCTCGATCCCCTGGAGAATGGCCTCCCCCAGCCCGCCGGAAAGGCCGGCCGCCCCGGCCTTCACGGTCCCGCCGCGGGGCTCCCCGAGGGCAAACACCGGTGTGTCCCCGTTTCCGTTCAGGACTTCGCGAAAAAGGACTTCGTCGCCGGCGCCGGGGGCCCGCGGACCGCCCGCCCTTTCGGGGGACGGGACGGCGTCCCCGGCGATCCGCTCCGCCACAGAGGTGATTTCCATTTCCATGGGCACGGTCTTCTTCCTTTCCCGGCGAACCGGTATCCTGCGACCGGGGCCCCCGCAAGCCCGCTTCAGCCCCGTTCGAGGTCTTCCAGGACGGCCCTGGCCATGGCCACGGCCACTTCATCCCTCCCGGCATCGACGACTTCCCGGCACACTTCGCGGCTTTCGCCGTCGAGGCCGGCCTTCCTGAGGGCGAACCCCAGGAAGCCCTTCGCCAGATCGTTGTCGGGATCCCTCTCCAGGGCCTCCCCGATGAGGATACGGATCGCCCCGTCGTAGTCCAGGTCGTTCATCCGGTTCACCGCCCTGCCGATCAGGGGATAGGCGCTCTCCGGCTGCCGGGCCTGGACGCCGGAAAAAATCGTCTCCGCCTCGGAGATCTTTCCCCTTCCGCTGGCGAGAAACCCGATCTGCATCAGCAGTTTCAGCATCTCTTCGTCGGTTTCCATGGATCGCGGCCTCCCCTCGCCGTCATGACTTCATGACCGGCAACATTCCGAAAACGTCTCTTGGACGGCAATGTAAAAAGCTCCACAGGCAAGGCGCCCGACTCCTGACGATCGAGGCGTACTTCCGGTACGCCGCAGGGAGGAGGGAGGAAGGGCAACACGGCATATGGGCTTTTTATGTTGTCGTCATGACTTCATGTTCTGGCTGCAGGCCCTTAGCCCGTCGATGAGGGTCTTCACCACGTTCGTCTGCACGTTGGCGAAGAGCGACCACTCGTTCACGTACATGGCCAGCTTCTGCTGGTCCGTGGTGTCCGGGCTCTCCTTGGCCCCCATCTCGGCGATCAGGTCGCCGATCTCGTTCTCCTTGTTCACCCGCATCTTGTCCAACTGCAAAAAGATGGAATTGACGTTGAGCGTCACCGCCGCACCTCCCTTTCCGTTATCCTTTCCCCCGGGGCCGTCCGCGCCGGCGGGGGCGAAGACGGCTGTGCCGTCATTCGTGGAAATCCTTCCACGCGTTCTCCACGACCCTCCCGGACGCCTCGACGGCCGCCTTCAGTTTTTCCATTTTTTCGAACGCCGCCGGGGACTGACCCGAGTCCATGGATCTCCGGATCCCGGCCATATACCCCGAGAGCCGTTCCATGAGTTCCCTCCGGCAGGACCCGCCGGCGTCCCGTGCCAGTTCCTCCTCCAGTTCCAGAACGGTCATCCGTTCCCCCTTCATGGTTCGCCTCCTTCGATGAGATGGACGGTCCCCTCCTCCCGGGTCAGCAGGATGCCGTCGGGGCCGATGGCCTTGATGAAGGTGCCCTCCTCCCACCGGGCGCCCTCGAAAAACTTCTTCCCGCCGGCCAGGGAAACGCACGGCGCAGGCCCCAGGCTGACCGACAGGACCGGGAGGGCCCGGAACGGCTCCCCGGCGGTGCCGGGGACGGCGGCGACAGTGTCGGCGACCGGCCAGGGGGAAACCACGACCCGGTTTTCCACTTCCCGCAGGGCGGGCAGGTCCTGATGCAGGAGGGCGATCCCGCGGTTCAGCAGTTCCCCGTCGGGGGCGCGGCCCGCGAGGACGACCCTGCCGGGTCCCCCCGATTCCACGTCCAGGCACAGTCCCAGGGACCCGAGAATGGCCCTGCAGTCCTCGACGACCCGGCCGCTCACGGCCACCCGGATGAGGAGCGGGACCGTCCCCGTCCGGAAGGGGCGGAGGGCGCCGGCGAGTCTTCGTTTCTCCCCGGCCGTTTCCACGAATCCCCGGACTTCGATCCGGCCGTCCTCCAGGACCGCGGCCTCGACTTCATCCAGCCCGAGATCCCCCAGGACACGGTGCACCCCGTCCAGTCCTTCCGACGGGTCGGACGGGGCCGCACGGGCCTCTGGCGGCATGGGGATCTCGCGGAGGGAAAACATGGCGAGAAGGAGCACCGGAAGCGCCGCGGCCAGGATCGCGGAAGCGGTCCGCCGCCTTCCCCGGTCCCCGCCGGGGGACGAATCGCCCCCATCCCGGCCGGCGGGAACCCCCATCTTCTCAGGCGCTTTGGCCTCAGGACCGGGGATCGCGGGGAGATCGACGGGCGGCCATTTTTCCCCGGAAATGCCGACGCCGAGATGGGTGGTGCCGATGGTGACGATCCGGAGGGGAGGAAGCGGGACGTCGCCCGGCCCCGCTTGTTTCCCCCCCACGTAAACGGCGTCTTCCAGGGCGGCGAGGCGGATCCCCTCCGGGGAGACCTCGAGGGCGAGATGGTGGGCGGCGACGCTCCCGTCATCCAGGAGGATGTCGCAGTCGTCGGCGCTTCCGATGACCTGGCGGCCTTCCCGGAGCAGGACCTCGGCGCCCAGGTGGGGCCCGGAAAGGATCTTCAGAAAGTACGCCGCCATCACCGGTTCCCTCCCGTTTCCCCGGACCCGTTTCGACCGGGCGCCCCTTCGGGGAGTTGCGCCGCACCGGGGCGTGCCCCCCCGGAAACGGCGTCGTGGCGGACGATCCTCGGGGTGATGAGGAACATCCGCTCCGCCCGCTTCGAGACCGTCCGGTCCGCCCTGAAAAGGCGGCCCAGAAAGGGCGCCCGCATCAGGCACGGGATCCCGCTTACCGTCTTGAATTCGGATTCGTGGTAATAGCCCCCGATGAGGAGGCTCTCCTCCTCCCGGACCACTGCCTGGGTGTGAATGCTGCTCTTCTGGACGACGGGGATGTTGTCCACCTCCTCTTGGGCGGAGACGTTGCCGTCCTCGACGTTCACGACCAGCTTGATCCGGTTTTCGTCCCCCTCCCGGATGACGTGGGGGGTCACCTTGAGAACGATCCCGTAGGTGACCGGAAAGAGGTCCACATCCCGTTCCCCGGCGACCCGCACGTAGAAGGTCTGGCTGTGCTCCAGGAGGGCGTCCACGTTGTCCAGCGTGAGCACCGACGGCCGGGAGAGGACCCGGGCGTTCCCGTCCTCCTCCAGCGCCCGGACCCTGGCGAGGAGATAATTTGTCGCGTTTCCGATGACCGTGGCGAAGTGGAACCCGCTGCCCGCGACGAGCGTGCCGGCGGACGGGGTGAAATCCCCGTCCGCTTCCAGCCCGCCTTCCATGATGATTTTTCCATCCCGGGCAATCCCGCCCGCGTCGCTTTCCTTGCGAAAACGCCAGTTCACGCCGAGTTCGTGAAGGTAGTCGGTGCCGACGTCCATGATGGTCGCCTGGATCTGGACGAGGCCCGCCGGGACGTCCAGAAGGCGGATCACCTCCTCGTAGAAGGGCATCCGGTCCTCCGTGTCCCGGACGACGACGGCGTTGAGGCGGGTGTCCGGGGTCAGGGCCCCCCCGCCGGGGTCCTGGAATATTTTCCGGAGGATGGTGGCGACGCCCTGCACGGTCATTTCCCTGTCCATGAACGTGAGGGTCAGGTCGTCCGCCAGGGCATGGCGGAGGGGAAAGACCCGGACCACTTCCCCGGCGGTCCGGGCTTTCGCTTCCGAAACGGCCTTTTCATCGAGTTCCCGGGCGATCTCCGTCACCGCATCCACGTACCGGGGAGGCCCGGAGACATAAACAACGCCCTGGTCCGAAAGGGACCGGAGGGGGAAGCGGTCGTCCTCGACGCCCACCCGTTCCAGGGCCCTTCTGAGTCCGGGAAACTTCAGGCCGTTCAGGGTGATGACCTTCGACACCCGTTCGTCGGACCGGAAGAAGTAGAGGGCGCCGCCGTCGTAGTACCAGAGGAGGCCGTAGGCGGCGCAGATGTTTTTCAGGAAGACCCCGGGGGGGATCCGGAGGAACCGGCCGCTCACCGTCCCGGAGACCCTTTCGCTCAGGACGGCGCTCAGATCATGGGCCGCGCAGAAATTGCGGAGAAGCTCCGCCAGGTCCTCCCCGTTCGAGATGTGGGAGTAAACGGCGCTCTTCCACGGAACGGGCGACGCGAAGGCGCCCGGCGCAAGAAGGAGGATGAGAAAAACGGAACATCCGGCCCACACCTTCCCGGTCCGGGTTCCCCTGTCGCGGTCCCGGAAGGATCGGGTCTCGACGGATGCCGGCGCACAGCCGACCATTGGGCCGCTCCCTTCGCTCTTCCCTGGCGAAGAGTCCGATCATCCGAAAGGACGGGGGGACGGAATCCGGATCCGGCCCGGCGCCCGTGTCATGGAAAGAGAACGGCCGGAGAGGGGGCCGCCGGTCCGGCGGTCTCCTTCACCATATCCGTCCAGAATGCCAGTTCGTTGACGAAACGCTCCATGATGTCTTCGAAATCGCCGGGCGTCACGGCCCCGGCGGAAACCGTCCGGTAAAGGACGATGTCGCCGCCGTCTTCCAGGCAAAGCACGCCCCGCCGCTCCCGCATCCCGGCCAGGTTGACCATCAGGAGGCGCCGCAAGAGCGCCTCCGCGTCCCCGGCCCGCCCGGGCACCCTGCCGGGGACGCCGGTCAGGAGGATTCCGCCGCTCCCGAGGGCCTCGCAACGGACGGTCAGTTCGCCGTCGAATACGAAGCCGTACCGGCCTTCCCCGTCCCGTTCCGGCGGATCGACACGGAGCCTCCGGCAAAACGCCTGGATCACTTCCTCGATTTCCATTTTCGCCTCCGCCGCCCCGGCCCATCGGCGAATCAGACGCCCAGTTTCGCGGCAATGGACTGCCTCGCCGCCTGGACGCTCTGAAGGATCTCGCCGGCCGCCCGGCGGATCGACAGGGCGGTCTCGTTGAACGACTGGGACAGGGTGCCGGCCGTGTCCTGCTGGGCCCGCACGGTTTCCGCCATGGCGGTGTCGAGATCCCCCCTGGCCTGTTCGGTCTGGTTTCGCGCCTGGCCGATGCCGGACTGGGCCGACGAGATGCCCGACAGGCCCTGGGAGAGACCCGCAGTCCCCTGGCCGCCCGCCCCGGCCAGGGTCGCCGCGCCGGAAGAGATCATGGAGGACCAGGCCATGCGGTACATGAGGTCCGCCCCTGCCTTCTTGTGTTCCGCCGCCCCCTCGAGGAGCCGCAGCCTCGCCTCGGCCGAATCCAGGACGTCCATGAGCCCCCGGGCGCTCATCTCGTTGGCCATTTCGTGAAAGAGGACGGCGATGGCGAAAAAACCGTCCAGCATGTTCACGGCCTTCCCCGGATCGCCCCCGGCGGGCGGAGGCAGTTGGGGGCGGACGCCCTCCGCCCCGGCCGTATCCGTAACGGCCCGGGCCGGGGGAGCCGCCTCCGCGGCCCGGATACCGGCGGAATCCTTCCGTTTCGTCTCCCCGGCCGCTTCCGCCACCTGTCCGGCCTTCGCCGGGGACCCGGGACCCCCGATGCCTCCGATCGTCGTCATGGTTTCGCTCCTCCGTCAATCCCGTTTCTTCTCCCCGTCCGGGGGACACGGCCCGCAACAGGCCGCGACCGCGCCGCCCCATCCTCACACCCGTTTTCTCACGCCCATGGACCGGCTCACGGACAGGCCCGTTTCCGCCTGAAGGGTGAGGATCTCCATGGCGGCTTTCGTGTTCCGCGACACCGATTCGACGATGCACCGCATGAGTTCGAGATCCTTCTCGGCGAAGGTCTGAATCGTTTCCTGCCTGGCCCTGGTGACGTCCATGTCCGCCTCCAGATCCTGGGCCTCCCTGCCGCTTTTCGCGGCCAGGAGATTCCGCACGGCCGCCTCTCCCTGATACGCCGGAACCACGATCCGCCGGACCGTGTCGGACCCCATGGCGGCCATGGTCCACACGAAGGTCGCGGCGATGCTGACGGCCGTGGTCCATTTCCGGGCGGTCTCCAGATCGGTGTGGAACGACCGGGCCATGCTTTTCGCCAGGGCCTCTCCGATTTCGGGATCGCCCACGATTTCGGGGGCGAAAAGGACGGCCGAGGCCGCAAGGCCCGCCGGTCCTCCGATGCAGACGAGGGGGAGGGTGGCGGCCGTGAAGAGGACGGCCGTCACCGGGTTCTCCCTGAAGGCCTCCTCGATCATCGCCTTCGCCCCCTTGAAATCCCCCTGGAAGACGTTCTTGACGACCCGGAAGAGCCGGCCGAAGAACCCCTTCGATCCGGATTCCATTTCCCTCAGCTTCTCCAGCCACTTTTCCAGCTGTTCGCTTCGCTCGTCGTTCAGGCGCCGCGTTTCCAGCCGCCTGTCCTCCAAGAGGGTCCTGCTTACGGCCAGGCTCTGCCGTGCCAGGAGGTCCTGGATCGTCATGAGTTCCACGGTCATGTCCGCCATGCCGATCCGGGGCCTCTCCAGCTCCGGCCGGCCCGCCGTTGCGTGGGGCTGCCCGCCCCCGGGAAGCCCTTCCGGGCCGGAAGCCGCCCCGCTTTCCCCGGCGGGGCGCGCTTTCCCGGCCGGGCCCGCTTCCCCTTCCGGGAGAACCTGCGCGGCGTTCCCGATTCCGGCGGGTCTGACTTCATGAACGGTCATGGGCGATGTCCCTCGAAAAAAGGATGTCAATCCGGCGGCCCGTCACGGGGAGAGCGTCGGAAGCGATTTCATCCACTTGTCCACGTCCGACATGTACATCTGGACGAGGGTCTGCTTGTCCATGTTGTGCCGGTTCAGGAGGATCATGTCCTCCTCGTTCCGGTTGTTGAATTCCCTGATTTTCGCCTGGATCTTCTCCTTGAACGACTCGAGCATGCCCTTGTCCCATTTGATGAATGTGACATCCATGCCCGGCAGGTTCAGGTCCACGAGATCCAGGGAGCCCCGCTTCACGGCGTCCTCGAGCCCGAGTTTCTCGATCCACTGGGAGACGGTGAGGGTGACCTTGTTCCCGTTTTCGTCGAGGCCCTCGATGGGGGGCCCGAGGGAGGCCCCGTCTCGGTCCTCGTCCGGATCGAGGGTCCCGAGCCTTTCGGCGATGTCGTTCAGGACGCGGATGTGGTCGTTGGTCACCTTGACCTTGTCGTAGGACTCCTCGAATTCCCTGCCGGCCTTCTCGATGCCGTCCAGGCGGCACGCAAGGAGCATCTCGATGAAACGCATGGGCGTCCCCCCGTACAGGTACATGCCGTCGGAAAAACGGGTGCCCTCGGGAAAATACAGGGACAGGTCCCCCTTCCCGCAGGCGCCCGCGGCGGGGGGGTCGGAACCGGGAACGGTGTACTTCCAGGTGCCGTCGGAAAGCCGCGTGCCGTCGGGAAGGTCCGCGAGAGAGACGATTTCCCCGTTGCAGGCGTAACGATCCCCTCCCGTGCCCCATTCCCGCTGGATGACGGTGCCGTCGGGAAGATCGGAGAGGTCCACGGCGCGGCCGTTCCGGACGTATTTCCCGTCGAAAGGCCCCCCCTGAAGGCGCAGGCCGTCGGGGAGGTCCCCGAGATCCATCTCCCGGCCGGGACCGTACAGGGATCCCGGCTGATCGGTGTAGAAATATCGGCCGTTGGAAAGCTGGAGGCCGTTGGGCGGCCGGAATACGAGACCCCCGTGGTACGCGTACCAGGTAAGTGCCGTGCCGCGGACCACCTGGCCGTCGGGAAGGTCGCTCGGATCGACTTCCCTGCCCCGGTATGCGATTTTTGTCCATTCGCCGACCCTGAGGAGGGTGCCGTCGGGAAGGTCCGCGATGCCGACGATCTTCCCCTGAAACACGTATTTCCCGTCGCCCAGGGACGTCCCGTCGGGCAGACCCGAGGGGTCCGGACCGGAATCCGGTTCGGGGGACCGGACGGGACCGCCGCCGATCCGTGAAATTTCGGAACTCATCCTTCCTCCCTCCCGTTTCTTTCCAGGGCCTCGAGCATGATCGCGGCCCGTCTGCCGATCCTCGCGGAACCGGCGGTTTCCGCCGCGGCGACCGCCTTTTTCAGGGTCTCCGCGGCCCCTTCCCGGTCCCCGAGGGCCGCCAGGCATTCCGCCAGGTACAGGTAGGGCTCGGGACGGCCGGCATCGGTCATGGTGGACAGGAAGTAGCCCGCGGCGGCCCGTTCCCCGTCCCCCGCCATCCGGCAGGCCGACGCCAGCCCGAACCAGTACTTGTGGACCAGCGGGTTCAGAATCAGGAGAAATCCGAAGATCTTCCGGGCATCCTCGTACTTCCCCTGTTCGTACAGGTTGAAGGCCAGGGCGTAAACGGCCTCGAGCGCCCGCTCGTCGAGACCCAGTTCCTCCTGGAGGGTGGTCACGCCCTCGGCCACCCGCCGGGCGATCCCTGCCGCCCGCTTTTCCATCTCCCCCGGATCGGGGTTGACGGCGGCGGTTTGCGATGTCGTCCCGTTCTCCATGGTCCCTTCCCTTCCCCGGCGGTCGGCCGGGCGATTCCCTTTTAAACTCTGACCTTCGTCAGCGGGCCTTTTCGCCGGGGCCCCGGTCCGTTCCCCGGCGGCTCCGGCCTCGAAAACCCGCAGGTCTCGAGCGTCTGCGCGATCCGCCCGGGAAGGGTCTCCCAGGGGATGGTCTCGCCCGCGGCAAGGGCCCGTTCCACGGCCCTCTTGCGGAACCGGGCGAGTTCGCGGTCGATCTCCCGGTTTTCTCCGAGAATCCGTTCAAGCGCTGCCTCGCTCCGCCGGTGTGCGCCGGAAGCCGCCGTTTCCCGGGGATTGTGACGACCGTCCATGATCCCTTTCCTTCCCGCCCGTCGCGGAGCGGAATCACTGAAGAACGATCCGGCCCAGGGGCTGGATCGTGATCTCCCGGTCCAGTTCCTGATGGGAGAGGACCGGCAGTTCGGGGATCTCCAGCTCGATCAGCTTCTTCACGTACCTCCGGACGTCCATGGCGGTCAGAATCACCGGTTTCTGCACCGTCCCGGCGAGATCGCCCACCTCCTTCCGGATCGCCGCCACGATGTCTCTGGCCGCCCGGGGATCGAGGGCCAGGTAGCTCCCCCCCGTCGTCTGCCGGACGGCCTTGCGCACCGTCTCCTCCACGTCCGGATCGAACAGGTACACCCCCAGGATGTTCCGGCCGGCGCTGAATTTATGGCTGATGTACCGGCCGAGGCTCATCCGGACGTACTCGGTGAGCAGGATGACGTCCTTCTCCTTCTGTCCCCATTCGATCAGCGCCTGCAGGATCGTCCTCAGGTTCCGGATGGAGATCTCCTCCTGAACGAGACGCTGGAAAACCTCGGCGATCTTCTGAACGGGAAGCACCCGCTGGCTTTCCCGCACCAGTTCGGGATACCGGTCCTCCATCCGGTCCATGAGGTATTTCGTTTCCTGAAGTCCGATGAACTCGGCGGCGTGGCGCTTCAGGAGGAAGGAGAGGTGGTAGATCATGATCCGCGCCGGTTCCATGAAGGGGATGGACGCCCGTTCCAGCCGGTCCCGGAATCCCTCGTCCACCCAGACCGTGGGCAGGTCGGGGAGGAATCCCCCGCCCGTCTCGTACGCGATGCCCAGGATCCGAAGGTTTTCCTCCGATTCCCTGACGAACAGCCTGCCCGGCACGATGCGCCCCTGGGACATGGGAACCTCCTGGACGAGAATGACGTAGACCCCGCCGTCCAGGGTTTCGTTGAAACGGAGGCTGATCCCCGGAAAGGGCACGCCCAGGTCGAAATACAGCGCCTTTCGGACCTTCACCAGTTCCTCGTTCAGCTCCCGGGGGTGGATGGACTCCTGGACGGACGCGGCCACGTCGATGAGGAGGGGAACGGTGACGGCGAATTCCTCCCCCTCGACGGGCTTCCCGGGCGCCCGTTTCGCCCCCGCCGGCACCATGGCGGGAATCAGCCCCTTTTCCGCCTCCCCCTCCGGCGCGGCCCGCCGGATCAGGAACCCCACGGCCCCCACGAACGTCCCGAGAACGACGAACTGCATCTTGGGGAAGCCCGGAACCAGGGAGAAGGCCAGGATCACCAAGCCCCCCAGGAGGAGCGCCTTGGGCTGGCGGAGGACCTGGACCCCGATCTCGCCCCCCAGGTGCCCCGGCTCCTCCGAGGTCACCCGGGTCACGATGATGCCGGCGGTGATGGAGATGAACAGCGCGGGGATCTGGGACACGAGGCCGTCCCCGATGGTCAGGATGGAGAAGGTCCGGACGGCCCTGTTGATCCCCATGCCCTTCTGGAGGACGCCGACGGCGATGCCCCCCAGGATGTTGATGGCGGTGATGATGATCCCGGCGACGGCGTCCCCCTTGACGAACTTCATGGCGCCGTCCATGGCGCCGTAAAGCTGGCTCTCCTTCTCCACGTTGCCCCGGCGCCGCTTCGCCTCGTCCATGTCGATGACGCCCGCCCTGAGATCGGCGTCGATGCTCATCTGTTTTCCCGGCATGGCGTCCAGGGTGAACCGGGCGGCCACTTCGGCCACCCGTTCCGATCCCTTGGCGATGACGAGGAACTGGACGATGGTGATGACGAGGAAGATGACCCCGCCCACGATGAAATTTCCGGCCACGACGAAGTTCCCGAAGGTGTTGATGATCTCCCCCGCGTCGGCGTTGAGGAGGATGAGCCGGGTGGTGGTGATGTTGAGGGCGAGCCGGAAGAGGGTGGTGAAGAGGAGGATGCTCGGAAACGTGGAAAGGGACAGGGCCGAGGGAATGTACATGGCGAGCATGATGAGCGTGACCGCCAGCCCGAGGTTGGTCGCGATGAGGCCGTCCACCAGGGGGGTCGGCATGGGCAGCACGATGAGGGAGATGATGGCCACCACGAGGATCGCCAGGAAGACGTCGTTGTAGCGGGTCATCGTCAGAACCGCGTTCCGGGCGCCGCCGAGATTCACCTTCATCCGCTCCGTCCCCCTTCCCGGGCCAGCCCGTCGTTCAGGGCCTCCCGCGCCCCGGCGGCGTCCCCGAGACCCCACAGGGCCTTGCCCCGCAGGAGGCACCCGGCGGTCCTCACCGCGGGGTCCGTTTCCCGCTCCAGGAACGCCTCCGAAGCGGCCAGGGCCCCCCGGTAATCCCCCAGGGCAAGACAGGCGTAGCCGAGCGACCCCGCAAAAAGGGGTTCCCCGGGAAACAGGTCCCGCAGGGCCCGGAACAGGACCAGGGCCTTCCCCGTCTTCCCGTTCAGGAGGAAGAAATACCCGAGCACGGAAAGGGCCTCCCTGTGTCTGTCGTTCATGTCGCCCACCCTCCGGGGATCGCGTTGTCTCGAATATGCGAACGGGCTCGCCACGAGGCCGTCATCCCTTGTGGAGAAGATTGCGGCAGGTGAAAAGGAACTCTGTCAGGGCCTCGTGTTCCTCGAGAAGCGCCAGGGCGTCGTTCAGAGGGTTCCCGCCGTCCCGCCCGTTCCCCCTTTCAACGATTTCCCTCATCTCCCGGGCGGCCTCCCCGAGGGCCCGCCGGAAGCGCTCCGGAATGAGGATCTCCCTTTCCCGGATGTCCGGCTTCAGCGACCGGAGCAGGCGGCCGTCCAGCGAGGGGTCCCGGAGCATCCGGTCCAGCCGGCTTTCGGGCCGGTCCTCGCCGGGAACGATGGGGGAGGAATCCCCGGGAAGCCGGACGTCCTCCTCCCCGGGGCTTTCCATGATCTCCTGAATGCCCCTGTTCAGGGAAAGCACTCGCAGGGCGTCACCGGACATCCTTTTGTCCTCCTCCACGCCGTGCCGGTCTTCTTTTCCCCGGCGCCGCCGCGGGCGTGGCGGCCTTCCTCCCGCGGATTCCCCGGGAATCTGCGGGAAACCGCCGGTCCCCGGAACGAACGGCTTCCGGCCCCTCTCACGGGGCGGCGACGGCGGCCCGGGCCGTCGCCGCGTTCTCGAACATGTCGATGATGCTGGGAAAGCCCGCGATCCGGAGGATGTCGGAGACATTCCCGCCGGCGCCGGAGATTACGAAACGGCCCCGCCTGTGGAGCCTCCGGGCCGCGCCGAGGACGACCCGGAGGCCGGCGCTGCTGATGTATAGGGTTCCCTCCAGATCGAGAACGATCCGTGTCTCCCCCTCCTCCATGAGGCCTCCCAGGGCCGTTTCCAGGTCGGCGCAGGTGATCGCGTTGATCTCCCCGGAAACCGTCAATGTCGATACATCCTTGCCTTTTTCGATCCCGATCTCCATCGTTCGCGATTTTCCTACATCCTTTCATGCAGACCGGACAGATGGTCCAGCACCCTTTCCAGAACGGGGAGGGTGACGTCCGGCTCGGGAATCCGGACCAGGAACACGAGCCGCCCCTCCCCCAGGAATCCCGGGTACGTGGGAAAGGCGGGGGCATGGCGGAAATGGCACAGGGCCATCGCCCGCTGAAGGCCCTTTGCCCCGGCATCCCGAATTTCCCTCGCAAGGTACGCCAGGACCTCCCGCTCCCCCCGTTCCAGGAAAAGGGTCCCCAGGGACTCGAAGTCCAGGCACAAGACGCCGTTTGGGTCGAACCTCAGGCCCTCCAGACCCATGCTCCTGCCGTACGCCTCCATTTCCCCGTTCAGCCGGTCCATGCGCTGTCCTCTTCCTCCCTCCGGATCTCCTCATCCAGGGCCGCCTCGACCCCTTCCAGCAGTTTTCTCCTGGCCTCCCCGTCCCCGCAGGCCTTCGGCGGGATCTCCCACACCAGGGTTCGAAGTTCCCTCAGGAAACCGATCCGGGCCTCGACGCCGGCGATCCCCATGGAACGGACCACGGCCGCCACCCGGTCCCTTTCCGGCCGGGGGTCCCGGACAAGTCCCATGAGAAGGCCCAGGAGTTCCCGGGCGCCCCCGGCGGGCCGCGGGCCGAACCGGGAACGCATCCGCTCCACGAGTTCGCCGCAGTTCGCGTGAAGGTTTCCCAGAACCTCGAGCTGGTACAGCTCGTCGACGATCCGTTTGAGTTCGATTTTGGAAATGGAGGGCCCCAGCGACTGAAGTTCGACGCCGGCGGCTTTGATGAGAAAGGATACGGCCCGGGGCAGATCGGTGTCCCCGTATGTTTCGACGACGGTCCGGTAGGCGCCGGCCAGGTCGTCGTACCCGAGAACGGTCTCCCGGTAGAAATCCCGAAGCCTCTGGACGTCCCCCAGCCCGCCTGCGGCATATTCCCGGGCGACCCCGGAGACATTGAAGCCGGCCCGGATCTCCGGTCCCCAATCCGCCTCGAGGGTTCCCAGCGCCTTCCCGACCCCGTCGCGAAGGGCCTCGAACCCCTCCTCCCCCTCGAGCATCTCCCGGGCGAAGGACAGGCCCGCGTGCCGGTGGGAAACGTCCCTGAAAAAGGACCAGGCGTCCCGGAGAATCCCCGGAAGGGTCCATTCCCTCCGGGACTTGAGAAGCTCCAGAAATTCCTGGAGCCTCTCCGTATTTTCCAGGTCGGGAAGCCTGGCGAGATGGTCCCGCGCCCGCTCCATGGCGCGGGTCATCCTCCCCGACTTCGGAATGATTTTTCTACCCGGGAGGGTTTTCTCGACCCTCTCAGAGAAGGAAAAGGAAATCTCCTCCGCCGCTTCCGCGATGAGCGACCGGACATCGATCCGGTGGACCACCTTCCGGCCGCGGTACTCCCCTTCGGCTCCCCGGGTCTCCGGTTCGCCCGTACGTTGAAGCCCCTGGCCGGTGGTCACTTCCCCGACGATACCGCCGCTCATGATCCCCTCGCGGTACACCTGAAAGCACGGAGGACCCCTGGCGGTTCACCGAATGCCGCTGTACAGGTTTGAAAAAGTGCAAGAACGATGCCTGGGATTCCTGCCCGTCCCCCCGATGCGGGCGCAAAGCCCCGGTCTGCGGTGCTTCGACGGGCGCCCCCGTCCCGGCGCGCCCGCCTCCCCGGTCCGCCGGAACGGGGAAATCCCCCGACGGACCCCTTCGGATCGGGGAAATTCCCCGCTTCACTCCTCCGCCCGCCGGCCGAGAAATCGTTTGACAAGGTCTCATCCGCTCCAATAGAATGGCATCTATTCAACGGTGGTATTCACAAGGATTTCAACGGACGACGCAAGGATGACGAACGCGTAAGAAGCCAAATCAACACTTTTTCGAACGCCAAAGGTAAAGGCTCCAGAGGCAAGGCGCCCGAATCACGAGGACTGAGGCGTACTCATGGTACGCCGCAGGGACGAGGGATGAAGGGCAACGAAGCATATGGACTTTTTATGAAGCCGTCAAGGATCGGACCCGTGGAACCGCAAGCCACCCAGGACCTGATCCGGCGCCTGGTCTCCCTGTGCGGGGAGGTGTCCAGGGGCCGGTACGGAAACGTCCCGGACCTGTTCGAGCTTACCAAGAAAACAGGTTTGTACCCCGAGGAAATCCGCGAGCTGGCCGAGGCTTTCGGCATGATGCTCGTCAAGGTGGAGGCCCGGGAATTTCACGGCCGCAAGCTGATCGAAAGCCTGGAGAGCGCCCGGTCCGAGCTGTACCTGGCCAGGGAACGGCTTGCCCGGGAGAACGCCGGGCTCAGGCGGACGCTGGGGAAGCATTACTCCCCCCGGCGGATCATCGGCCGGAGCCGGCGGATGCAGGATCTCCTGGCGGAAGTGGACCGGATCGCCGACACGCCGGTCAACGTGCTGATCACGGGAGAGACGGGAACGGGGAAGGAACTGATCGCACGCGCCCTGCACTACAACGGCGCCCGCGGGGAAGGCCCTTTCATCGCGCTGAACTGCACGGCCATCCCGGAAACGCTTCTCGAAAGCGAGCTTTTCGGGATCGAGAAGGGCGTGGCCACGGGGATCGACCGCCGGGCCGGACGGATCGAACAGGCCCACGGGGGAACCCTGTTCCTGGACGAGATCGGCGACATGCCCCTGACGAGCCAGGCGAAGGTCCTGCGGGTGCTGGAAGACCGCGAGGTCGTCCGGCTCGGGGCGAGGAAACCGATTCCCGTGGATATCCGGATCGTCACGGCCACCAACAGGAATCTCAAGGAAGAGGTCGCCCGGGGCAGGTTCCGGGAGGACCTTTACTTCCGCATCAACGTGGTGCACCTTCATGTCCCGCCGCTCCGGGAGCGTCCCGGGGACATTCCCCTCCTCCTCAGGGCCTTTCTCGACCTTTCCGTCAGGAAGATGGGCCGGGAGCCCATGACGATCGGACCGGAGGCCATGGAATGCCTGAAACGCTACCCGTGGCCGGGAAACGTCCGGGAACTGGAAAACGAGGTGGACCGGATCGTGGCCCTGGCCGCCTCAAGGACCGTCCTGCCGGAAGATCTTTCCAGGGCCGTCCGTGAGGGGGGAAGGCCGGGAGCCCTTCCGGCGGCCGCCGATACGGACCGTCTCCGGGAGTCGGAAAGAACCCTCATCGAGCAGACCCTCTCGGAAGCGGGAGGGAACCGGACCGAGGCGGCCCGCCGGCTGGGAATCAGCCGGGAAGGGCTTCGAAAGAAAATGATCCGGTACGGAATCGGCTGAGCCGCGGGCGCACCGGGCGTCCCCGAAACGCCCGCCCCGCAGCGACGGGCCATTCCCCGCATCGCCGTCATCCCAGAGGCCTCTTCCTTTTTTCCCACCCCCTTCACGATCCGCCGGACCCGCCCCCTGAAAAGGAGCGGACCGTTTTTTCCTTCCCCCCGGACTGGACAGAAAGGGAAAATGCACTATATTGGAAGAGACGGAATCACGGAGGAGGTTCACTCCCTGAACGGGAACGGGACAATGGAACGGACGAGAATTCCCTTCGAAGGAATCGATTTCTCCGATTGCCGTGGGCAATGCGGTACGCTGCCGTGCTGCACCGCCTGCATGAAGGAAAAGGAACGGCTGGCGGAAGAGGCGGAACTCAGGGAACGGGCCGAAAAGGAAGCGGCGCGGGGATTGCGCGGTCCGTCTTCCGGGAACGGCGGGCAGGGAATTTCATGAGAAAAGGCGGCGCCCGAACGGGTCCGCCGGGAGAGGAGCAAACGCGTGGCAGAGGGAAACAGGATGGAGCAGGATCCCTACATCGGCCAGGTCATCGTCCAGGTGATCCGGGCCATCGAGGACAATCTCATGGAGGCGTGGCTGTCCCTGGAGGACCACCCCGCCGTGGAGATCTACGCCGGCGACGACCTGACCCAGTTCGTCAGCGGTGTTCCCTTTCCCCTGTGCAACGCCGTCTTTCAGGCCTGCCTGGATCCGGAAGGAATCGACGATGCCGTCGAGGACGCCCTCGGGCTTTTCCGGGAGCGGAAGCTCCCCGGCCTCTGGTGGGTGGGGCCTTCGTCCACCCCGGCCGACCTCGAAAACGTTCTGGAGCGCCACGGCCTCGTCCGGGCGGGCGCGTCCGTCGGCATGGCCATGGACCTCGGCCCCATGCCCCCCCGCCCCCCGCTCCCCGAAGGATTCGCCATCCGGCGGGTCGCCGGAGAAGACATGATGCGGCAGTGGATGGAGCCTTTTACGACGGTCTTCTCGCTGCCTCCCGAAGCGGCCGATTTCTTTTTCGAGTGCTACCGGGATCTCGCATCGGACCCTTCCTCCCCCCTGATGCACTTCACCGCCTTCCATGACGGGAAACCGGCGGGAACGGCGTCCGTGGTGCTCGGCACGGGGTCGGCGGGCCTGTACAACGTGGCCGTCCTGCCGGAGCACCGCACCCGGGGACTCGGAACGGCCCTCACCCTTTACGCCCTCGAGGAGGCGAAGACCTTTGGATACGGGCTCGGGGTGCTTCACGCCGTGGAGGGAAAGGAACACCTCTATCGGAGGATCGGGTTCCAGGAATACTGCCGGTTCGTCTCGTACCTCTGGCAGTAGGAACAACGGCTCCGTTCCCCGGGGAAAAAGGACTTCCGGAGGGAAGGCCGCCCACGGCCCTTGTGGCGGGAGAAAGAAGATGATATGAACATGCCTGCCCCGGGCGATTCCGCTCAACCGGATGCCGAAAAATGCCGATAAGAAGATTGCCCGCGTCGGCCGCCGGTCCCCCCACTGTCCCGATCCCGGCACCGGAAGACTCCGCCGGCGCGGATCCCCCAAGCAAGAGAGGCATTTCAATGGACGTCAGGTACATCAATCCTTTTCTTTCGGGTACCGTGGAGGTGCTGCAAAAGTTTTCGAACGTGAAGGCGACTCCGAAAAAGCCGTACCTGAAAAAAACGGATCTCGCTTTCGGCGATGTGTCCGGCATCATAGGACTCACCGGCGACGTCATCGGATCGCTGGCCATCAGCTTCCGGGAGGACTGCATCCTGGGGATTCTCACCGCCATGTTCGGCGAGATCCACCTGGAAGTGGGCCACGAAACCTACGACGCGGTAGGTGAAATCACCAACATGATCTCCGGAAACGCCCGTTCCAAGCTGGAAAAGGAGGGTCTCACCGTATTCGCCGCCATTCCTTCCGTCGTCACGGGGGCACGGCATTCGATCAACCACATCCTGAAGATACCGAGCATCGTCATCCCCTTTTCCACGGACCAGGGAGACCTCGTGGTGGACGTCTGCCTGAAGAAGGCCGACCAGGAAGACCGAAAAAGGGGAAACTACGGCGTTCTCAATGTGGCCACGGACAGGCTCCTGCGCACCGGCAGGGCAACCCCTCCCCCCGCGGCGGACGCCGCCGTAAGGACCCCGGCCGAAAACGGACCGCCGGAGCGTCGTCCCGCCGAAACCGAACCGAAGAAGGCGGCCCCGAAATTCGAGGAGAACGATTACCGGGGAAAACTCGATTACACGAAGGAGAGCCTCTCGAAAACCATCGCCCTGCGCGAGGAAAGGCATCACATTCTCAGCGATCCCTTCCTGGAAAGGACGAAGAGGCAAAGACTCCAGAAAGAGGTATCCTTCCTGGACCAGAAGATCAAAAACCTGAAGTTGAGCATCACGGCCCTCGATGCGCTGATCCGGTCCTCGGAGATGCCGGAAGCAAGCGACGAAATCCCGTCCCATTACCAGAACTATGACAAGAAGCGTTCATAGAATTTCCTCTCCGGACCCGGGGACGCCATGAATGCAGGCAACGACATCGTCATCCGCTGCCTCCGGTGCGGCCAGAAGAACCGGATTCCCGGCCATGCCGTTCTCTTCAAACCCATCTGCGGACGCTGCGGGGCGAAACTGGACGAACTGATCATCCGCTGTCTTCACTGCGGAACGAGAAATCTCGTCTCCGAAGACCGCGTCCACGACCGGCCCCGGTGCGGCCGGTGCGCCCAGCCCCTCTACCAGGGAGCGGCCCTTGAAATCAGCGACGAATCCTTTGAAGGGGAAATTCTGAATTTCCCGGGACCGGCCCTCGTGTGCCTGTGGACGCCCGGGTGCGCCGTCTGCGGCGCCGTCGTTCCCCTCTTCGAGAACATCGCGCCGGTCTACGGGGGCGGGGTGAAAATGGCCAAGATGGCCGCCGGGGATTGCCGGGCAACGGCGGAGAAATACGGGGTCACGAAAACACCCGCCTTTCTCCTTTTCCGGAACGGAAGGCTGGAGGAAGTCTTCGAGGGGGAAATCACCCGGGAGGATCTGGAAAAACGGATCCTGAAGATGATCCGGGAACGGACAACCCGGTAGCCAGCAGCTTCTTCGCCGCGTCCCGCACCCGGTCACCGTCCTTTTCGGGCATAAATTCCAGGAGATCGGCAAGTTCCACCGAAGGGGCGACCAGGAGAAACATCGGACAGATCCCGAGAATCATGGCCGCGGCAAGCGCTTCCTCGCGGAAGGCGGACGCACCGTCCCCCGGTGCCCGTCCCGGCGGCAGGACGCCGCTCCAGATCCGGCCCCGGCCGGAGGGCGGCGCCTGTGAAAGGACGGCGGGGCCTTCCCCCGACAGAAGGTTCTCCAGTTTCACCACGGCATCCGAAAATGTCTCGTCCCCGGCAAACAGGGAGGCGGCGAAAAGGGAATCGATACCGAATTCCCGGCACGCGCCGAGGAGCGGGAGGACGTCCGCCGGCCGCTTTTCCCGGAGCGCGGCAAATCCCCAGGGATCGGCGAGCCACAGGGCGTCCCGGTCCTTCTTCCCCTTTCCCGGCGCGAAGCGCCGGACGGGGTACCGGACATGGGTCATGCAGGGGAAGGGGCAGTGGTAGCAGGCCATGATCTTCTCTTCGGCCCCCCGGAAGATGTGCCGGTCGCCCCGGTCCAGCCCCAGCCGGCGCAGCGCTCCCCGGAATCCTTCCGCTTTCCTCTCCCTCGAACGGATCCTGCGAACCAGTTCCTGGGACAGGCCGGCATGATCCGGCGGAAAGGCGAGACCGTCCGTCCCCTGGAAATGGATCGCCTCCAGGTTCCGCTCCCCCATGAAAAGTGCCAGTCCCGACCGGTCGAAGCTTCCCGCGGTCCCCACGTGGGCCGCCGCCCCGGGGATTCCCCGGCTCCCGGCCCTCCCGGCAAGGATCCAGGCCCCGCCGGCCCTTTCCTTTTCCATCCACAGGGCCGCTTCCCGGAGGTTCTTCCCGCAAAGGTCCCCGCCGCCGGCGAACCGGACCGAACCCTCCCGGACCCGGATCACGGTCGGGGAATCCGCTTTCCCCAGGAAAACGAGAAAATCGAAGCGGGAGAACTTCAACTCCGGCCCGGCCCGCAGCGTCAGCGGGACGTGAACCGGTCCCGGGGAATCCCCGGGGGGCCGGAAGGTGGCCACCAGGAGGCACGACGCGGGGGCGAAGCTTCCCGTGAGGGGTCCCGTCCCGAGAACGAGGGGATCGTCCTCCCGGAACGTCCGGTAGAGGTGTTCGTTCATCGCCGCCCCCCCGAGGCGGTCCCGGACCGCTTCCCCGTCCAGGGGCAGGACACGGAACGATCGCGCCGCCAGGTCGACGAGGCCGACGTTGCCGTTGTAATACCGCGTATCCGGGTTCATGGCCGCCCCTCCCCGGGAATCCCCTTCTGCCAGCGGAACCGGATTTTCGCCGCCCCGTAAGGACACCGGTCGACGCACCGGAAGCAGGAAATGCATTCCTTCATGGGCACTTTCGGGGACACCCCCTCCCGGAGGAGATCCCCGTCGATGATCCCCATGGGACAGACCTCGGCGCACTGGATGCAGGAAAACTTCTTGCACTTCTTCGCGCCGATGACGATCTTGATCAGGCCGGCCGACGCGACCAGGGCGAGCAGCGCGCCCACGGGGCACAGGTACCGGCACCAGGAGCGCCTTTCCGTCACCTCCAGGGCCGCCAGGGCGGGAACGACGGCCAGTTCGGCGCCGCGGAAAAATCCCTGGACCCCGTAGGACCGGCACAGGGTCCCGATGGGACAGACGGTGCAGAATGCCTGGTACCCCAGGGCGAAGCTCCCGCCCACCGCCCCGGCCAGGACACCGTACTTGTTCAGCCGGTTCGCAAGCCATCGGGGGGGTTTGACCTTCGCCGGAACGACCTTGCCCACGAGGTCGAGAACGAATCCGAAGGGACAGATCCACCCGCAGAAAAGGCGCCCCGCGAGAAGGGTCAGGACGACGAGGGCCAGGGCGGAAAGAACCGTCGAAAGGATGACGGTCTTCGAGGAGGCGATGTTCTGGAGGGTCCCCGTGGGGCAGGACAGGCTCACCACCCCCGCCCTGAAGAAGCAGAACGTCCCGATGAGGATGACGACGAGAAGGAGGAAGGAGAGGGCCTGGACGGTCCACCGGAGCCCCTTGATCCACCGGAAGGCCTTCCCCCGGGTGTAGGTGAGGGCCCCTTCGGGGCAGTGGCGGGCACACAGGGGGTCCCCGTCGCACAGGTCGCACTTGCGGATCGTCTGCGTCGCCGGGTCCCGGAGGGGGGCCGCCTCGGGGCAGGCCATGGTGCACAGCCCGCAGCCGGTGCAGAACACCCGGTCGATCCGGACGATGCCGTCCTCCCCCCGGGAGATGGCCCGGGTCGGGCAGGCCTCCAGGCAAAGCGGCTTCCGGCAGTGCTGGCAGTGGACGGCGAAATTCCGTCCCTCCGCACCGTTCCGGAGGACCCTCACGCTCGCCGAGGCCGGTGCCACCCGGGAAACGTTCCGCATGCCGCAGACCATCTCGCAGGTCCCGCAGCCGGTGCACCGCGACGGGTCGAAGACGAGCATCCCGTTTCGGGGAGGCATGAACCGTTCGGAAAACCGCTCCCGGGGCTTCAGGGCCGGACGGAGGTCCCCCAGCTCGAGAAACGGGTAGGGTTTCCCGCCCTGTTCCGCGCTTTTCCGAAGGTCCGCCGCTTTTTCCGATCCGCCGTTCATCTTCCTCGATCCTTCTCCTGTCCTCCGGCCGCCTTCAGGCGTTTCTCCGGGAATAGAGCGCCCTCCGGCAGGAGGGGCAGTATTCCAGGAAGGCCAGGACGTTCACCGGCTCTTTTTCCAGTCTCCGGAACACGAAACGTTCCACCGGAAGGGCGGCGAAGGGCTTCCCGCAGTGACGGCAGGAGGCTGTGGTTTCGGCCTTCCCCTCCTCCAGGACCATTTCCCGGAGTCCCCGGACGAGGTCCCGGCAGCTCACGCCCTGGGGACACACGTCCGTCCCGGCATTGCACTCGGTGCAATACCAGAGGTTCTCGTCCCGGAGGATTTCCGCGCCTTCCGTCAGGGCCTTCCGGATGATTCCCCGGGGGGACATCTCGATGGAGAAATTGCCGTACATCTCCGCCATGGGACACACGGCGACGCACCGTCCGCATTCGACGCAGAACGCCGCGCCGGAAAACCGTTTCACCTGGGACAGCCTGTCGTTTTCTTCCTTCATCTCCGGATCTTCTCCAGTTTCGCCGCGCATGCCTTGAACTCGGGGATCTTCGAAAGGGGATCCAGAACGGGATTCGTGAGCCGGTTCGCCCGGGCCTCGGTGAAATGAAAGGGGGCGAAAAGCGACCCCCGGGCAACCCTCCCGGTCAGGCGTGCCGTCGTCTCGATGCTTCCCCTGCGGGTGGCGACCCGCACCGGATCGCCGTCGGCGATTCCGAGTCTCCCGGCGTCGCCGGGATGGATCTCCACGTACGGCCGTTCCTGTTCCCGGTTCAGGAAGGGGGAACGCCGGGTCATGGTCCCCGTGTGGTAGTGGGCGAACATTCTTCCCGTGCTGAGCCAGAAGGGGTATTCCCCGTCGGGGGCCTCGGCGGGCGGCGTGTAATCGGGCACCACGAAAAGCCCCTTCCCCCGGGTGAACCGGTCCTTGTGGAGGTATGCCGTTCCCGGGTGGTCCGGCGACGGGCAGGGCCACTGGAGGCCCGCCTTTTCGAGGCGTTCGTGCCGGATGCCGGCGTAGGCGGGAACCAGCGACGCGATTTCCTCCATGACCTCCCCCGGGTGGCCGTAGGGAAAATCGAGCCCCAGGGCGTTGCCGAGGAGGCAGAGAATGGAGAAATCGTCCCGGGCGTCTCCCGGTGGGTCCACGGCCTTCCGCAGGAGTTGGAACCGCCGTTCCGTGTTCGTGAAGGTCCCCGTCTTTTCGGCGTAGCAGACCCCCGGGAGAACGAGGTGGGCGAGCTTCGCCGTCTCGGTGAGGAAGATGTCCTGGACCACGAGAAAATCGAGCGATTCGAGGGCGGCGAGGACGTGGTTCACGTCGGGATCGCTCAGGGCGGGATTTTCCGCCATGATGTAAAGGGCGCGGACCCCCGAGCCCTCCTTCCCGATCATCTCGGTGACGGTAAGGCCGGGCCGGCCGGAAAGCTCCCGTCCCCAGGCCTTCCGGAACTTGTCCCGCGAGGCGGGATCGTCGACGCCCTGGTAGCCGGGGTAGACGTTGGGAAGCGCCCCCATGTCGCAGGCCCCCTGGACGTTGTTCTGGCCCCGGAGGGGGCAGATCCCGGAGAACTCCTTCCCCACGTGGCCGCACAGCATGGCCAGGTCGCACACGGCGAAGACGTTCGCCGTCCCGCAGGCGTGCTGGGTGATCCCCATGCAGTACACGACGGCGGCGTTTTTGGCGCCGGCGTAAATTTCGGCGATCCGCCGGATCGTCTCCCCGGGGATCCCCGTCTCCTCCGACGCCCGTTCCACCGTCCATCGGTCGAGGAAGGCCTTCAGTTCCCCGAAGCCCTCCATCCGGGCCTCGACGAAGGCCCTGTCGTAAAGCTCCCGGTCGACGATGTGCCGCATCATGCCGGCAAGGAGGGGGATGTCCGTCCCCGGCCGGATGGGGATGTGGAGATCCGCGTTTTCCGCCACCGCCGTTCTCCGGGGATCGACGACGAGGATCTTCGCTCCCCGGTCGGCGGCCCGGTAGATCTCCCCCATGATGATGGGGTGGCTCTCCGCCGCGTTGGATCCGATGACGAGGACGCAGTCCGCCCCGGCCAGGTGGGCGATGGAATTCGTCATGGCCCCGCTTCCCAGAGACTTCGCCATGGCCGCCGCAGTGGGGGCGTGGCAGAGCCTCGCGCAGTGGTCCACGTTGTTCGTCCCGAAGGCGCAGCGGATGAGCTTCTGGAAGAGGTAATTCTCCTCGTTGGTGCATTTCGCCGAGGAGAGCCCCCCCACGGCGTCCCCGCCGTATTTCTCCGCCGTCTCCCTCAGCCTGCCCGCGGCCAGGTCGACGGCCTCCTTCCAGGACACGGGAACGAAGCGTTCCCCTTCCCGGACGAGGGGTGTGGTGAGCCGGTCGGGATGATGGACGAACTCGTGGGCGTACCATCCCTTGACGCACAGATGCCCGCGGCTCACGGGATGGTCCCGGTCGGGGTGGACGTCCACGACGGTCCCTTCCCGGACCCTCAGGATGAGGCCGCACCCCGTGCCGCAATACGGGCAGATGGTTCGCACGAAGCCGTCAGTCATGGCAAACTCGCAAAGTTCCAAGCAACGCTTTTTCGAACGGCAAAGGAAAAAGCTCCATAGGCAAGGCGCCCGAGTCCCGACGACCGAGGCGTACTTCCGGTACGCCGCAGGGAGAAGGGAGGAAGGGCAACACAGCATAGGAACTTTTTACGAAGCCGTCAGTCATGGCAAACTCTCAAAGTTCTGAGCAACGCTTTCGAACGGCAAAGGAAAAAGCTCCATAGGCAAGGCGCCCGAGTCCCGACGACCGAGGCGTACTTCCGGTACGCCGCAGGGAGAAGGGAGGAAGGGCAACACAGCATAGGAACTTTTTACGAAGCCGTCAGTCATGGTTTTCTTCCAGCGGGGAAACCCACGCAGGCACGCTTTTACGTGTCCCGGGCTCCTCGAATGCGTTCTTCAGGACGGGGGAACGGCGGTCCCTTTCCATTCCCGGTTCGTAGCCGTACTCCTCCTTCAGGGTCCTCCGCATGGCGAGCTGCAGGGACAGGAGGGGGATAAAGACGGGACAGGCCTCCTGGCAGGCGCCGCAGGCCACGCAGGTGTCGGAAAGGTGGAATGCCCGGATCAGGTGAAACACGAGCATTTCCGCCGGGACGGACCCTTTCTCCACCCAGATTTCGTCTTCCAGCTTGCAGGGAACGCACACGCAGATGGGGCAGGCGTTCCGGCACCCGTAACACTTGATGCACCGCCGGAGAAGGGAGGCCCAGCGGTTCATCCGTTCCCGGGAATCCCCCTCCAGGAGCGCCCGGACCCGCGGGTCCTCGAAGGGGTCCGCCCCGGGCTCCTGTCTGCCGCCGTGGATCTCCCGAGGGTACGGCCTGTCGCACAGGCACTCCTTCGCCCGGGCCTCCGTGCAGGCCACGCCGATGATCCGGAGGTTCCGGTCCCGGACCTGGTTTCGCTTCGCCAGCTCGGTGAGCGCCCGTTCGTCGCAGCCCCGGGCCACCACGGCGAGGCGGAAGCCCTCCGGCGCGTCCCGGAGGACCTTCATGGCCGTCTTCGCCATGGGCCACTTGGGCTCCGTGACGAGGAGGGACGTCTCCCCGGGATCCCGGAACACGTGGGGTTCCACGATGTCATATGCTCCCTGCCTCAGGCCGAGGACCCCGTCGACCTCCCGCCTTTCCAGCAGATCCCGGGACATGTCCTTGATTTCCTTCATGTTCCAACGCTCCGGGGGGAATCTTCGTCCCCACCGCCGGTCCATGGGGCCAGGGGAGGCATTCCCTGGAGAAGCCGGTGAAAGTCTCCCATGACCGCGGCAAACTGGTGATCCTCGTGGGCGGTCCCGAAGGCGAGGCACAGCCGCTCCCCTCCGATCCCCGCGGTGTCGAGGAGGACCTTCAGGAGTTCCATCCGCTTCAGGGCGGCATGGTTCGCCTCGTCGTAACGGCATCCCCCGACGTGGCAGCCCAGGACGGCCACCCCGTCGATCCCCGCGGCGAGGGCCCGGAACACGGCGTCCGGTTCCACCAGCGCCGCGCACTCCACCGGGATGACCCGGAAGGAGGCGGGAAGGTCCGCCCGCTTCCAGCCCGCCCGCTCGGCGCCGATACCGCCGCACCAGCGGCAGGCGAAGACGAGGATCTTCACCGGCTTTCCTTCGTTCCGTTCCGAGGCCGTTTCCATCCCGTTCCTCCCGCTTCCTTATTCCGAAAAGGCCTTCCGGATCATGGCTCCCACCATCCGGTAGTTGTGCTCCGGGATCTGCATGGTCCCGTTGGGACAGACGGAAACGCAGTTCCCGCAGGCCTTGCAGCGCATCTTGTTCACCCGGCTGACGAGCCGGCCGTTCCCCGTGTCCTGGAGGGAACAGGCGAGGAACGGGCACACGGCGACGCAGTTGCCGCAACCCGTGCAGGAACCTTCCTCCACCCTGCCGTGGCCGAGTTTCCTCCCCGGAACGCGGCCGAGGGACAGGGCCGATACCCGGCCTTGCACGAGGATCCCCAGGGCCTTCACGGCCGCCCCCTCGCCCTGGGCCGCCGCCTGCTCCGACGACACGGGCCACCGGGCGGAGCCGGCGATGAAAATCCCGTCCATCCGCGTTTCCAGGGGGTGCAGGGGATAGGTTTCCGCAAAGAACCCGTGACCGTCCAGCTCGATGCCGAGAAGATCCTTCAGGGACCGGTTGTCCATGCCCGGCACGAGGGGCGTCGCCAGGACAACGGCGTCCGCCGGCAGGGCCCACACCTTCCCTCCCGCGGCGTCTCGGACCCGGACCTCTTCCACCGTCTCCGATCCCGTCACTTCCGGGGGGGCGTCCTCCCGGAACCGGACGAAGCGGACGCCCGTCTCCATGGCCTTCCGGTAATATTTTTCCAGGACGGCCCCGGGCGTCATGATGTCCCGGTGGAGCACGGTCGCCTCCCCGCCGGGGATCTCCTCCATGACCCGGACGGCGTTCTTCAGGCTCGAGGGACAGCAGATCGTGGAACAGTAGGGCCGCTCGGGACAGCGGGCCCCGACGCACTGGATGAAGACGAACCGCTTCGCCTCGCCGATCCCGCGGGTCCACCGGCGCTCCAGTTCCATCAGGGTGATCACCTGCTTCAACTCCCCGTAGCGGTACATCTTCGCGGGCAGGAACACGCCGGCGCCGGTGGCGACGATAACCGCCCCCGCGCGGAGGTGCAGGGGGCCGTCGGCCGTCTGGACGAGCACCTTGAAGTCCCCGGCGAACCCCTTGACGGAAAGAACGCGGGAGCGGGGGTGAAAGACGATCCGGGGGTTCTCCTCCAGTTCCCGGACGCCCGGCGCGATCCTGCTTTTGCCGTCCTCGTTCCCGGGATAGACCCGGGAGAGAAGGTTCATCATGCCCCCCGCCTGGGCGGACCGTTCCACGAGATGGGTGGTAACGCCCCGGCGGGCAAGGGCCGAGGCCGCCGCAAGGCCCGCGGGGCCGGCCCCGACGACGAGACATTCCGGACGGACTTCCGTCCAGACATCCGGGGAGGTGCCCCTTTCCCCCAGCGACGCGAGGCCCATGGCAAGGAGATCCGCCGCCTTCCGAGCGGCCCCCGCGGCGTCGTTCCGGTGAATCCACGCACAGCCTTCCCGGAGATCGACATGGGCGCACCGGGCCGGGTCGATTCCCGCAATCTCCAGGGCCCGCCGGAGGGTCTCCCGCCGCGCCGGGGAGGGACACCCCCCCGCGACGACCGAATCGGCCCCCTCGTCTCTCAGAAGGGTCCCCATCCTTTCGGCGTCCCGATCCATGCAAAGCGAGGGAAGGACGTGGGCGGAAAGGCCGTCGCCCGATTCCCGGAGCTTCCCGGCGATCTCCTCTAGCGGGAGAACCCCGCCGATCTCGCCGAAGCAGTTACACAGAAGAACCACCGTTTTCGCCATGGACACGACCCTATCCTTTGTCCCGCCCGAGGATTCTCATGGCGGCGGCCGCCGCCTGGACGGCCGAATCCATGATGTCCCCCGGTTCGACGGCGAATCCGCAGCCGAAGCCGGCGGCGGGGTCGAGAAACCCCTCCCGGTCCACCGGGGGCGCGTCCCCCTCCCGGTCCGGCGAGAGGGAGGGCCTCAGGTTTCCGTTGAGGACGACGAGGTCGAAACGCTCGATCCGGACATCCCGCCGGAAGGTGTCCTCGTACTTCACGGCGATGCCGCCCCCGGGGAGGGGAAAGACGAGGCCCGGACGGCCCCGGACGAGGCGGACCGCCTCCCCGGACGGCTCCCGTTTCGAATACCGGTAGTAATCCCTTCCCACGGCCCTCAGATCCGTGTAATACACCGTGCACTCCAGCTCCCCGTTCCGGCGCTTCAGCCACTGGGCCTGCTTGAGGGCGTGCATGCAGCAGACGGCGGAGCAGTAAGGAAACATCCGCAGATCCCGGGCCCCGGCGCACTGGATGAAGGCGACCCGGGAAGGAGTTCCGCCGTCGGATTTCCTCAGGAGCTTTCCCCCGTTCGGTCCCGACTCGGCCGTCCACTCCTCAAACTCGAGGGAGGTCATGATGTCCGGGTGGGTCCCGTACCCGTACTCCGGAAGCGGCCGGAGGTCCCCCTCCCGGAAGCCCGTGGCCCAGAGGACTTCCCCGGCGGAAACCCGGTGCGCCGCATCCTTCCTCGAAAAATCGATCGCCCCGGTGGGACAGGCGGACGCGCAGGCGGCGCATCCCGTGCACCGGCCGGCGTCGATCCGGTATACCGGGGGATAGGCCTGGTCCAGGAGTGGGGAAACGGCTCCCTCGCCGCAGGCGGGGACGCACCGCCCGCAGAAGATGCACAGTCCCTCGTCGATGATCGGGGGCGTTCTCAGGATCTCCGCAAGCCACCGCTCCCCTTCCCGACGCAGCGTCTCCAGCCGCGCACCGGTCATCACCGTGACGAGGGGGTGGTCGAGGCATTCCCGGACGTCCGTCCACAGGGGGCAGAAGGCGCAGTGGTCCGTGGGATAGATCTTGTCGAGCCGCGCCACCTGCCCGCCGGGGCGGGGAGCGCGCTCCACGAGACACACCGACCGGCCCGCCCGGGCCAGGTCCAGGGATGCGAGGATGCCCGCCACGCCGCCGCCGATCACGAGAACGTCGGGGGAGGCGCCGCCGGGCCGAAGGGGTTCACCGGATAAGGCCATAGTACCGTGCCAGCCTTTCCAGTCTCTTGGCGAACCAGGTCCCGAAACCGGGGGGTTCGAATTCGTAGGGTTCCACCCGGTCTTCCGGCCTGACGAGGAACCGGCTTTCCGGGGCGTCGAAACGCTTCACCTTGTCGTAAAAGACGACGATGGACTTGGGATCGGTGGGACACCGCTGTTCGCACAGGCCGCACCCCGTGCACCTGTCCTCGATGACCACGGGATCTCTTCGATTTTCCAGCTCGATCGCGTCGTAGCGGCACGCCTTGTAGCAGATCCCGCAGCGCCGCTTCCGGGTCCAGTCGAGGCAGGTGTCCCGGTCGATCACGGCGTTGCCGATGTCGATCTCGTCCTTGGAAATCTTGGCGATGGCCCCGGTGGGACAGGCGCGGATGCACTCCTGGCAGAAGATGCACTTCTTCCAGTCGAGGACGGGCGTCCCCAGATTGGGAATCCCGTCGAAAAGGCCCGCGGGATGCAGGGCGTCGGCGGGGCAGACGTCAATGCACCGGTAGCACCGGGTGCAGAACCGGAGGAAGGACTTTTCCGTCAAAGCCCCGGGGGGTCTCGGAAGCGCCTTCGCCCCGGGAATTCTCAGTACCGCGAAAAAAAGCCCGGAAACGGCAGTGCCCGCGAGGATCCGGAAGGCGTCCCGTCTTGTCAGTCCCATGGCCGAAGTCCCTTCCAGGCGTAATCCGATATTCCAATAGCCGGGGTCCCTTCCCTCCGGGGGATCCCGCCCGCCGGCCGCAGCGGCGGCCGGCGGACGGGGGCATGGATGTCAACCCTCGACGGCTTCGTACGAAAGTCCATCTGCCCCGTTGCCCATGGAGCTTTCCTGCTTTGCCGTCTCCAAAAACGTCTTTCGACTTGTTAACCCTTCCCTGCCTTCTTCATGTCGGCAACGGCGAATTTGAGACCGAGATCGTTCAGGGTCTTCTCCGTGGGAATGCCGTTTCCGTCCCAGCCGAAATACTCGTAGACGCTGTCCTGCATCTTCTTCGTATCCTCGGCGGAGTAGATGGCCCCTTTCTTCGGGCCTTCCGGCAGGGCTTCCGTGGTGAAGCGCTTCGGCAGGACGTCGTCTTTCCGGCTGACCCCCTCACGGACCTGGAAGGCCCGCTCGATGGTCATGATGCGCTTCGCCGCTTTCCAGAATTCGTCGCCGGTCATGTTCCAGCCGCACAGGGGGTTCAGCATCTCGGTGAAGACACCGGGAATTTCCTTCCCCCAGGGATAGCCGCCCACGAAGGAGCACATCACCAGCGAGTTGATCATGCACCATGTGGCCAGGGTCTGCGCGTCGGTTCCCTCGTGATGGTCCCCGCCGCAGGTGCCCATGGCGTAACTGTAACCCCGGCCCTTGTCCCCTCTGGGATCGTGGGCCGCGATCTCCTTTCCCTTGGCCGTCACCGCAAAGGCTTCCGAGCCCTTGCCGATCTCCTTGGCCATCCGGTCCACGCCCTTGCCGAGAAGGACGCCGGCCTTGCCTTCCTTGTAGGCGATCTTCCGGATCATTTCGACCATGGCGTCGGTGTTGCCCCATTCGAGGTCGATCCCGTCCAGGTCCTTCGGCGTGAGGATGCCCCGCTGGACGCACTCCATGGTGAACCCGAGAACACCGCCCGTCGAGATGCCGTCAAGGCCCAGCGCGTCGCATTCCTCGATGGCGGCCATCATGCCGTCGAAGTCGGAGACGCCGCAGTTGCTTCCCAGAAGGCCGCCCGTCTCGTATTCCGGTCCCTCGGCGATGAGTCCCGCGTACTTCCCTTCCCGGATGACGCCGAGCTTCATGCAGTGGACGGGGCAATGGTTGCAGGCGACGTGGCGCTTCCAGAACCGGCGGTTCGCCTCCTCGGCGCCGATGTACTCGATGTCGGGATACCACGTGGTCTGGAAGTTCTTCGTGATGAGCGACCCGGAGACCCAGTGCTTCAGTTCCAGGAGGCCCGCCGTTCCCCACCGCTTGATCCCCTGCCAGGCTTCCTTGTCGATGGCAAGCTGCTTCGCGGCGACGGCGGCGGGATAGAATTTCTTGTTGTCCACAACGGGAACGGCCTTGGTTCCCCGGACAGCGAAACCCTTCAGCTTCTTGTCCCCCATCACCGCGCCCGTGGCGGTCCTCGCCGCAGCGCGGAACCGTTCGATGATGACGCAGGCGAAGGGAACTCCGTTTTCCCCGCCCGGCCCGATGACGGCCGTCCGGGCGTAGGGGTCCTTGATCTCCGCGAGCATCATCTCCGAGGCATCATCGGTGTTCTTTCCCCAGAGCTTCGACGCGTCGCGGAACTGGACCGTGTCGTCCTTGATGAAGAGCCAGACCGGTTTTTTCGATTTCCCCCTGATGAGGATACCGTCCCAGCCGGCCCACTTGATCTCGTTGCCCAGGTGGCCGCCCACCTCGGCATGGCTCAGGAGTCCCGTGTAGGGGCTCTTGTTCACGATCGCCGTCCGCGTGGCGACGCAGAACGTCCCGTTCAGGGGGCCCGTTCCGATGAAGATGGGCGCGTCCTCGCCGAGGGCGTCCGCCTTCGGCTTCATTTCCGTGTACAGATAGTAAGCCCCGAGTCCCGCACCTCCGATGTAGGCCCTTGCGGTCTCGTCGGACAGGGGACGGGTCTTGAACTGCTGCTTCGTCAGGTCGATCTCGAGGATCTTTCCAAAGTATCCGCCTTTTGGTGCCGCCATGGTCCTCACCTCCTCCCGCCGGACTTACTGGGGAAGAACAGGAGATCGTAAAGATCCTCTCCCGCTTCTTCCGGTGTCACGTCCCGGTAAGCCTGATTCACACCGAAACCCAGCTTGTTCGCCATGAGGCAGGGTCCCTGGGGGTTTCCGGACTGGGCGTAGCACGCCTTGACGCACTCGGGGTCGCCGCCGCACAGGTCGCACATGAGGGGCATGCCCTTGTCGGGGTTGACGCGGATGAACTGGGCCGGACACGCTTCCTTGCACTTCAGGCACTTGGCACCCAGGCAGATCTTCTCGTCGAGAATGATCCCGTTGCTTGCCTTGTCCTTCTGGATGGCCTTGGGGGTTGTGGGACAGGCTTCGATGCAGGGGGCGTCGTCGCAGTGCCAGCAGATGACCGGCACATCGACCACTCCCCTGTACTTGAGTACATGAACCCTCGCGACGGAGGGTCTCACCACTCCGGTGTGGTATACCGAACAGGCATATTCACAGGCCCGGCAGCCCGTGCAGTTCTGCCTCTCGGCGAAAAGGTAGCGCATGACGTCCTTTGGCGCCTGGGCCATCGCCTTTTTCGGCGAGGCCGCTCCGCCGACCGTTGCCAGGGCCACCGCGCCGCCCGCTACGGCGGCCGCGCCTTTCAAAAAACCCCGGCGGGTCGTTTCCTTACTCAGGACATCAGGGAATTTATGGTCGTCTCTTTCCATGACTTCTCTCCTTCCTGATGACACAGTTAACGGATAACCGTCTAAGCGCCTATGTCGTCCCCTGATCCTTTTCGGTCAACCACCTCCTTTCGGGAACGGATCCCTCCATCCGTTGTCGGATGTTTCAAGAGTTTTTGTTGTTCTGTCTCCGGCTTTTTTTAACATAGGACAAAGGAAATAATTTTTCAAATAATTTTTGCCAAACGGCACCGGTTGCGAGGAGTTTCTATTGAGAGGTGTCAGATTATAGAATAGTTATTTCGAGTAGTTACGGCTTACCGTGGCTTTCCCACGCCGACGGAGACCGACCCCGCACACGGGGGGGGGGAAACCCCGCATGAAATGATAGAATCGGATGAAAAAACGATCCGCGGGCCGTCTTCTCAACGGGGCCTTCCCACGGGAATGAGGTACACCGGTTCATGATCCCGCGGAAGTTCCAGAACCGAGCGGACGCCGTCGTCCCGAAAGGCCCCCACGGGAACGGACCCCAGGCCGAGAGCCACCGCCTCCAGGTGGATGTTCTGGGCGGCGTGGCCCGCCTCGAGAAGGACGTACCGCTCCCCGCGCCCCCCGTATTTCCCGGTGACCCTTCCGTAAACCGCCGTGAGAACAATCACCGCCGGGGCATCACGGACACAGGACTGTCCGAGGGCGGCCCGGGAAAGCCCCTCCCGTGCGTCTCCCTTCCGGTGGAGGAGGAGTTCCGCCTTTTCCGGGTCGTACCGGTAGCTCCCTTCCGGAAGGACGAGATACACCTCGAGCGGATACAGCGCCCCCGCCGAGGGCGCCGTTCTCAGGCCCCCACGGCCGGTGATGCCCTGGGCGGCCCACAGAAGCCTGGAAATCTCCATGCCGGTGAGCTTTTCCGGAGCGAATCTCCTCACGGACCGGCGTTTTTCCAGGGTTTCCTCGATGGACATCGTTTTCGGGAACGGGGGTTTCGACAGGGGAATCATGGCTGGGGCTCCTTTTTCGCCCGCGGGATCTTCCCCGGGCGACGAGGGGGTCCCGGAGGCGGGAATCATGAAGACGATCAGGGAAAAAACCAGAACGACCAGGAGCTGTTGCACCGCCGACGGGGCGCTTTTCGTTCTTTTCACGGGAATGCCTCGTTGACAGGATCGGATTTCTGTTCTATCTCGTTTTTGAATAACACGGGAGTTGCAAAAAGGAAATACATGCCCCCATCACAGACGCCCGCCCGGGAGGGAAACGGGGAACCCCCGTTCCGCCCCGGCTCCTGGGCCTCGAACCCGCATCTCCAGAGCATGGCGGCCAGTCTCCGTTTCCGGGCCCTCCCCCTGCGCGGGGCCCTTTCCGGAAGCGTCGAAACCATCGTCGACTGCGGCAACGATGTCCGGCTTCTCGGTTTTCTCACCCGGCAGAAAGGAAAAAGCAGGGGCCTCTTCCTTCTTCTCCACGGATGGGAAGGAAGCATGAATTCGGCTTACATGCTCCACACCGGGGGATACCTCGTTCGATCCGGATTCGACGTGTTCCGCCTCAACCTCCGGGATCACGGGCCGAGCCACCACCTGAACCGGGGACTCTTTCACGGCGCCCTGACGGAGGAAGTCATCGCCGCGGCCGCCCGGATCGGGGAATTTTCGGAGGGTCTTCCCTACTTCATCCTCGGTTTTTCCCTGGGTGGAAATTTTGCCCTTCGAATCGCCGCCCGGGGGAGGATGGAAGACATCCCCGGGTTGAAACGGGTCTTCGCCGTCAGTCCCGTCCTCGATCCCATGAAAACCACCCTCGCCATCGACGGAGGGTTTCCCTTCTACCGGCGGTATTTCCGGAAGAAATGGCAGCGTTCCCTGAAAACGAAAGAGCACCTCTTCCCGGACCTCTACCGCTTCGACGGCGTCTACGCCATGAAGACCCTGATGGAAATGACGGACTACTTCGTGGGCCACCATTCCCCCTTCCGGGACGCCCGGGACTACTTCTCCCGGTACACGCTCCTCGGTAACGCCCTCGATCGCCTCGCCTTTCCCGTGACGATCCTGACGTCGGAAGACGATCCCATCATCCCCGTGGACGATTTTCGCGACCTGCGAAACGGGGACGGGAAGCTCACCCTCTCCATCCAGCCCCGGGGCGGCCACTGCGGTTTCATCGATCCCTTTCCCTTCGGGTGCTGGTACGAGCCCTGGCTCGTCCGTCAGACCCTTCCGGATACGGGGAAAGGAACCCGCTGAATGGACGCCGTCGATTTCCGGAACAGGAAGGATGTCATCGGGCGGATCGTCGAAAGGCTCGGGAAGGCGCCCTCCGACTTCAACGAAAAGCTGAACGGGATCGACTGGGGGAAGCCGTCCGGGAAGACGGCCGCCGCCGCCATCCTCCTGCCCCTGGTTTTCTCCGCCGACGGGCAGGGGTTCACCCTTTCCCTCATCAAGCGCTCTTCCTCGGTGCCCCAGGGAGGCGACATCAGCTGCCCCGGGGGAATCGTGGAGCCGCTCCGGGACCGCGCCGCCGGGAAGGTCCTTTCCTGGCTCTTCCCCCTTTTCTGCCATCCCGGGGCCGTCCCCCACGTGAAGAGAAGAGGGCTCCTTTTTTTTCGGAACCTTTCCCTTCTTCTGGCCGGCGGACTGCGGGAGTCCCGTGAGGAAGTGGGTCTCCACCCGCTTCGCGTCTCGCTCCTGGGAACCCTGCCCTGCTACTCCCTCCTGATGTTCACCCGGACCATGTTCCCCCTCGTGGGCTGGGTCCGGGGAAATCCCTCCTTCCGAACCAACTGGGAGGTGGAAAAAATCGTTCCCGTTCCCCTGGAGAGCCTGTTCCGTGAGGAAAACTACGGCCTGTGCCTCGTCGAGTCCCGGATGACCCTTCCCGCCCACCCGGAGAAACGGAACTGGGAATTCCCCTGCTTCATCTGCGGGGGAAAGGAGGGGGAAGAGGACATCCTCTGGGGGGCCACCTTCTACGTGGTCATGTCGTTCCTCAACATCGTCTTCGGGTTCGACTACACCGGTTTCAGGCCGAAGCGGCGGGTGCGCAAGGAACTCCGATCGGAATACGTTACGGGAAGGAATCTTCCGGATCGCCGCGGCTAGCCGGAAAGGACGAACATCCCCGGCACGACCCACCGGACGAGAAAGAAGTACAGGGCGACGGAAAGGGCGAGGATCAGGACGGGAAAGCGGAGATGCACGTACACCGCTTTCATGGACGCCCCGAAGTACCGGTTCGAGAGAAGAAGGCACAGGTGGAGGGGGGAGAGGAGGACCCCGAGAAAGCCGCTGGTCAGCGCGAGCATCAGGTAGGCCATGAGGAAGGGGCCCTCGCCGTAGGAATGGATCAACGGGATGAGAATCGGGAAGGTGCCCCCCACGAAGGCAATGGTGATCCCGACGATCCCGCCCACAAAAAAGGGAAGGAGGACGACGGCCAGGACGAGGGGGGCGCCCAGGGCGAGGAGTTCGCCCGTGACGGCGGCCACGGCCCGGGTATCCTCGAGCATCCCCTTGAAAATGAGGATGGCAAAGACCATGTAGGCCATGGACAGGATGTGGCGGTCCGTGAGAAGGCGGAAAATCTCCTTCCGCCCCGCCCCGCACCGCTTCCATGTCAACAGGATTGAAAGAATCAGGGCCAGGATGAGGCCCGACTCCATGGCGATGGGCCACAGGGGGGCGAAATGGGAGAAGATCCGGCCCGCCCCCAGTCCCAGGAAGATGACCATGGCGATGGGCGTGAGTTCCCCGGCGAAAGCGGCTGCGGCGGACAGGGAAGCCCCGTTTCCGGAACGGACCGGCGATCCCAGGTTCCGGATGGGGAGATATCCGGCGAAAAGGGCCACCGCGGTGAGCGGGCACATGAAGGCCACGAAGGACCAGAGGTTCACCCCGGACAGGGTCGTGGCGAGAAGCACGCCCGGGTACAGGGGCCACCAGTACTCCCAGATGTGGCGGAACCAGTAGTTCACGTAGCTGAGCTGATCCGCCGTAAGCCCGTTGTTCCCGCTCAGCTCTTTCACCATGGGCGCCGAGAAGACGGCGCCGCCGGGCATGGGAAGAAGCCCGATGAGGGCGGGGAAAACGACCAGGTTGATCCTGGGATTGGACGCAAGTCCCCTGAAACCGTCCAGGAGCCGCTTCATGGCCCCCATCCGCTCCATGCTGCTGCTGAGGACCAGGATGAGGGAAACGATGACGGCCAGCGAGAGGGTCTTGGGATCGGTCACCGACCGGACCACCGATTCCGCCGCGGGCCGAAGGCCGGTATCGAAGAGGACGGCCAGAAGGACGGCCCCGAGAAGAAAGGACGAGCCCAGGGAAAGCCGCTTTCTCATGGCCAGGAGAACGGCGGCGAATGCGGCCAGGACCCGGACGATCGCCGGGATCCCGTCAAAGAGGAAGTCCCCCGGCATGGTTCAATCCCCGCTCAGAAATCCCCCGACCCGTCCGAGGACGGAGCCCTCCCCCCTGCTCTTTCCGCCCGAGGAGGGCGCATGTTCGAGGATCCGGTCCGCCATGCGCGAAAAGGGGAGACTCTGGAGCCAGACTTTCCCAGTGCCCTGCAGGGTCGCAATGAAAAGCCCTTCCCCCCCGAAGAACATGGATTTCAGGCTCCCCGCCCGCTCGATGGCGTAATCGATCCCCGGTGTGAAGGCCACAAGGCACCCGGTGTCCACCCTGAGCAGGCCGTTTTTCAACTCCCGCTCCACGATGGTCCCGCAGGCGTGGACAAAGACCATGCCGTCCCCGAGGATACGCTGGAGAATGAATCCCTCTCCCCCGAAGAAACCCGTGCCCAGGCGTTTCGTGAAGGCGATGGAGATCTCCGTTCCCAGGGCCGCGCACAGGAAGGCGTCCTTCTGGCAGATCAGTTCCCCCCCGACGGACGCCAGGTTCAGGGGAAGAATCTTTCCGGGATAGGGCGCGGCAAAGGCGACCCGCTTTTTCCCCGTGCCCGAGTTCGTGAAATGGGTCAGAAAGACCGATTCCCCGGTGAGCGCTCTCTTCCCGGCGCTCATGAGCTTGTCGAAGAGCCCCTCGCCGGGGCGGGACCCGTCGCCCATCCTTGCTTCGAAAGAAATCCCGTCCTCCATGTAGTTCATCGCCCCGGCCTCGGCCACCACCGCCTCCCGGGGGTCGAGTTCCACTTCCACGATCTGCATGTCATGGCCCAGGATCTCGTAGTCGATCTCGTGACATTTCATTCCGTCGTTCCTCCCGTTCATGACCGGTCCCCGCGGGGCCCCGCCGGCCGGCCGCCCGGTTCGTTTTTCCGGATCCCGGCCGGGGGATCATGTATCTCATAGAAACCCCTTTAAATCAAGAACGGCGGCATCGTCACGGGTCCGCGGACCCCGTCGCGCCCCGCTCCGGGAAATTCGGGCGTCTTTCCCGCCGGGTCTCCGCCTTTTTCGCCGTCCGGAAAGGAATCGTTAAAGTATTTTCGAAAAATGTCGATGGAATAAGTGTGTCCTCCCCATCCCGGGTTTCGCCGGGTCACGCTTCGGCCGGGGACGCCGCTTTTTTCCATTCCTTTACGGGAGTCGCGACATGGCCCTTGCCGGCCTTCAGAATTTGCAGCCTCGTATGGTCCTTGCCGCGGACGTGCAGAACCGCCACGGCCGCCTCATCGCCCAGAAGGGAACGGTCCTGACGGCCAGGCTGATCCGCGTTTTCAAGATCTGGGGCGTCGTGGAAGTGGAAGTGGGGAAAAACAGCGATTCCCGCGAAGAAAACGTGCCGCCCGTACCCGCCGATCCTCCCGTCACGGAGGAATCCGCGGCGGCTGTCGAAAAACGCTTCCTTCACACCGACCGTTCCCATCCCGCCGTCCGGGCCCTCATGGAAATCGCCCTTCGCAGAAACGGAGGCAACGGCCATTCCCCCGGGCCGGAAGGCGCTGCCGGAAAGACGTTTCCCGGGGATCGTTCCCGTTCCCCCGGAACGGCGCCGGATTTTTCCAGGTTGGAGGAAAAGCTTTTCAACGCCCCGACCGCCGATCTGAAGCTCCCCACGCTGCCCGAGGTTTTTTTCAAGATCAACGACGCCATCTCGAATCCCCGCAGTTCGGTCCAGTCCCTCGCGGAAATCATCGGCCAGGACACGAGCCTGTCGGTCAGCCTGCTCCGGATCGCGAACAGTCCCTTCTACAACTTTCCCTACACCATCGACACCCTGTCCAGGGCCGTGGACATCATCGGCTTCCACCAGATCAGCACCCTTTCCTACGGAATCCAGATCGTAAGGACCTTCCGGCACATCCGCCAGGACGTGCTGGACATGAAGTCCTTCTGGAAGCACAGCCTGGCCTGCGGTCTCGTGGCGCGGTTCCTGGCGGGCCAGAAGGGAATCCAGAACTGCGAAAGGCTCTTCGTGGCGGGACTCCTTCACGACATGGGCAGGCTGATCCTCTACCGGTCCGCGCCGCAGGAATTCGCGCAGGTCCTCGGGGAGGCCCGTGAGAGGAACGCCCTCCTTTTCGAAAAGGAATCGGACATGATGGGAACGGATCATTCCCGGATCGGCGCCAGGCTCACTAGGGAATGGATGTTCCCCGACTCGCTGGTCCATCTCATCGAATCCCACCACGGGCCGAACGGATCGGGCAACCCCCTGGAATCGGCGATCGTCCACATCGCCGACGTCCTCGTGAACGTGGCCGGGTTCGGGTCGAGCGGCGAAATCTTCGTTCCGCCCCTGAACACCCGGTCCTGGGAAACGGTGGACCTGTCCATTCATTCGCTGCCCGTCGTCATCGACCAGGCGGAAAAGCAGCTCGAAGACACGATCGGCTTTTTTCTGTCATGACGACGCGGTCGACCGGGACGGGCCCGGACCGGAGCCTGAACGAACGGATTCTTTATCTCGAGGAACTGTACCGGAACACCCTGGACGCCCTCGAAACGGCGTCCACCCTGGGAGATTTCCAGACCAGCATCAACAAACTGCAGGACCCGTCCTCCATCCTGAGGGAAGCCTCGGAACGGATCCGGCGCATCGTCCCTTTCAACGGGCTCGCCTTCTATCTCGTCAACGAAAACACCCAGGATTTCGAGCCGTATTTCACCGAACCGGGGGAACTTCTGCCGCTTGTCCGGAAAACGGTGGACGGGTTCATCGAATCGGGGATCTTCTCGTGGGTCCTGAACCAGAGGCGTTCCGTCGTTCTTCCCTCTCCGGACGGGAAAAGCCGGAGGGTCCTCCACACGCTGGCCACCTGCTCCCGGATCCGGGGAATGTTCATCGGACTCCTCCCGGAGGAAAAAAGCCAGATTCCCGACATCCACAAATCCCTTCTCTCCATCATCCTCCTCAACTGTTCCAACGCCCTCGAGAGTTTCGAGCTTTACCACAGGATCCGGGAAATCAAAACGGTCCTGGAAAACCGGGAGAGCTACAAGACCCTCTTCGAAGCGGCGCCGGACGGCGTCGAAGTTCTCGACGGCATGGGGCTTGTCATCGACTGTAACCATTCCCAGGAAACGCTGCTTCTCCGGGACCGTGCGTCCATCATCGGGGCCCACACGACGGATTTTCTTTCCGAACCGTACCGGCGGTCCTTCGAGAAGTTCTGCGCGGAAATGAGAAAATCGGGTTACGCCGAGTGCGAGGCGGAGGTCCTGCGGTCCGACGGATCGGTCCGGCAGGTCTGGCGCAAGGGAAAGGCGATCCGGGACGACGCCGGCGATTTCCTGGGGGCCATCATCCACAACCGGGACGTGACCCAGCTGAACCGGATGGAAGCGGACCGGAAGGAGATGGAACTGCGCCTCCAGAGGGCGCAGAAGATGGAGGCCCTGGGAACGCTCGCCGGGGGCATCGCCCACGATCTGAACAACATTCTGAGCGGCCTCGTGAGCTATCCCGAACTCATTCTCATGCAGCTTCCACCGGAGAGCCCCTTCCGCAAACCCCTGCAGACGATCCAGCGGTCAGGGGAAAAAGCCGCCGCCACCGTCCAGGACATGCTGACCATGGCCCGCCGAGCCCGCGTCCCCTCGGAGAGCGTCAACGTGAACCAGGTGGTCCGGGATTATCTGCGGTCTCCGGAACACGAGAAGCTTCTCTCCCTGTACCCGGAAGTCCAGGTCGACGCCACGCTCGAACCGGACCTGAAATATGTCGTCGGGGCCCCGGTGCAGATCTGGAAAATCGTCATGAATCTCGTCACCAATGCCTTCGAGGCCATGCCCCGGGGAGGCTCCCTGTCCATCGTCACGGGAAACAGGACCCTGGGAAGCCCTTTCAGAGGGTATGAATTCATCCCGGAGGGGCGCTACGTGACCCTTTCGGTCATCGACACGGGAACGGGAATGGGCCACGAGGTGCTGGAAAGGATCTTCGAACCCTTCTACACGAGAAAGGCCATGGGACGAAGCGGCTCCGGCCTTGGAATGGCCATCGTATGGGGGGCCCTGAAGGACCACAAGGGGTACATCGACCTGTCGAGCGTGGAGGGAAAGGGTACCCGGTTCAGCCTCTTTTTCCCGGCGTCGTCGCGGGTCCCGAAAAAGGCCGGGACCGTCCGCGAAAGGGCGACACCCACGGGAAACGGCGAACGGCTTCTTGTCGTCGACGACGAGGAACAGCAAAGGGAAATCGCGACGGCCATGCTCTCCAGCCTCGGCTATTCCGTGTCCAGCGCCGCCACGGGGCCGGAAGCCGCGCGGCACATCCGGTCCCACCCGACGGACCTGGTGATCCTGGACATGATCCTCGGCGCCGGGATGGACGGTCTCGACACGTACCGGGAAATTCTCCAGGTGTCCCCGGGACAGAAGGCCATCATCGCCAGCGGCTTTTCCGAATCGGACCGCGTCAGGGAATGTCTGAGGCTCGGCGCCGGCGCGTACCTCCGAAAACCCTACACCATCGACGCCATCGGCCGCTGCATCCGGAAGGAACTGGAGAAGTAGGAATCGGATTTCCCCGTTTCTCGCGTTGTTCCCCTCCTTGACACGCCCCCCCTCTCCTTTTATGATGAGACAGCCGCCGCGGGCCGGTTTTTCGGAATTGCCCGGGACACTGTACGGAAAAGCCGGGACACTTCCCGTATTTTTCTCAGGAAAAATACGGGAAGTGTCCCTGGTTTTTCCCCCGGGAAGTGACCCCGGCTTTTCCGTAGCGGAAACCCATGGAAGGAGGGAAATCGAAGAACATGGCGAAACTGAGGAAGGAAAGGGGAAGCCGGG